>RCNF010000022.1_pt1 | contig 62028 bp, 46 predicted proteins | sample 2041311 | NCBI WGS metagenome assembly RCNF01 (sample SAMN09708228, study PRJNA481090) | Marine sediment metagenome, whole genome shotgun sequencing project. | biome: marine sediment; feature: ocean; material: sediment; isolation source: Sewage treatment plant 2 marine sediment (STP2) ...
AAGGGCTTTCGGCGCTGCCCCCGCATCTCCGCCGCGAGCTGTCTCCCGTAGAACACCACCTCGGGATCGTCGCCGGCAATCTGCATCGCTTGGGTGAGCCATTGCCTGGCTCCCGTGAGATTGCCTTCGGAACGCTCGAGAAGCGAGAAGAGCAACAGGCGCTTTCCGGCGACGACGCGTTGGAGCTCGAGATCCATCCCCTTGGGCAGGTTGCTGATGCGATCGATGGGTGAGGTATAGGCCTCGACCAGGACCTGTGCGTTGGCCGGCCAGAGCCCCGGGCGGTAGGCGGCGGGCGCGAGGAACTCGAGCCGGGGATGAAGATCGGTGGAGGGTTCACCGGCGCCGACCCTCGCGCAGCCGGTGGGATCGAGCTGGAAAAGGGCGGCGATCTGGGCAGGTGACGACAGAGCTGAGGCGGCGAGATCGTCGCGGAAAGCGTGACTTTCGATCTGTCGCTGCCAGCGCTGCCAGTCGAGGTCGAGGGGCTGGTCGGAGCCGAGCAGCATGGCGTGACCGAGCCCGAAGAGGACCCAGCTCTCAGGGAAGGCTCTCTGGAAGGTGGCGATGGCGCGACGGAAGGCGTCATCGGGCATCCGGTGGAGAGGCAGGTACTGGCAGAAGATGCCACCCTGCGCGAGCCGTTGTCGGCACAGCTTGAAGAACTCGAGGGAGTAGAGCGGCGCCGAACCATAGAGAGGGTGGACGGGGTCGCAGGTGATGAGATCCCAGGGACCGGGGTGGAGAAGGAGATGGTTGCGGCCGTCGTTCGGGTGGAGTCGGACCCTGGGGTCGCGGGCGACACCGTGGTTGAGTTCCTCGAAGTGGTGGGCGGCTTCGATGACCCCCGGGACGATCTCCACCACATCCACCGCCTCGACTCCCGAGGCGCCGGCAACGGTCGCCGTGGTGACACCGGCGCCGAAACCGATGACCAGGGCCCGCCGGGGTGACGGATGCAGAACCGTGGGGATGAGTCCCAGCATTCGCGCCACCTTGAGGGCGTCGTAGCTCGCGCCGATGACGGCGTTGTTGTCGACATACATCGATCGGGCGGCGGTTGCTCGTTGCTCGGTGACCACCACGGTCCCAGACGAAGTCTCGTTGTAGCTGAGAACCTCGATTTCACCTGAATTCAGAGCCATTGAGGGCAGGGGAACCCGGCCGAAAGAGGGACTTGCCACCGATGCGACGACGAGAGCGATGCAGGTGGCTGCGGTTGCAGCTCTCACTCGACGGTTTGCTCGGGATCTCGTGCCCGGTTCGGCAGAGAGACCCAGCACCACGAGGCCCGAGCCGAGAGCCGCCATGGCGAGCATGGAGTGGCCGAAACCCGCGTTGGGGAGAATCACCAGCCCGACGACGGCCGACCCGACGGCGGCACCCACCGAGTTGATCACGCCCATGCGGCCGATGTTCCGGCCGCCGTCACGGACCCTCGGGGTTGCGGCCTTGAGGAGCAGCGGCCAGGCCGCGCCGAAGAGCAGGGTCACCGGAAGCACCAGAATGCCGCCGACCAACAATGGGGGCACCAGGACCCGCGCCCACCCGGTGTCCGGCCGAATGAGGCGAACGACGGTGGCGATCTCGGGCATGAGCGCGGCCTGGATGATGAGCAAAGCCACCGCGCCGATCTGGAGCCTCGACCAGTTGGCGAGGACCTTTGCGCGTCGAAGGAGCGGCGAACCGGCCACCGCCCCCAGACCGAGCCCGGTGAGCGTGAGCGCCAGGAGCAGGGTGAAGGTGGCGGTCGAGTTGGCCAGCACCATCTTGAGCGCCCGGTGCCATAAGGTTTCAGCGCCGAGGACCAGGGCGCCGGAACCGCCGGCGGCGGCGAGGAGGGCCCATGACGGACGGGTCGATGCGGGCGCGGGCTGCGGTCGTTTTTGATCATCGGACGATGGGTTGTCGGTGGTGCGGGTGGACGCCATCAGGGCTGCGCAAGCGGCCACCGCGTTGGCCCCCGCTGCCAGCGCGATGGATCCCGGGATTCCGAAGATCGGCAACACGGCAAAACCGGCGAGAAGAACACCGATGACGCCACCGAGGGTGTTGGCGGCATAGAGTCGACCGATGCCGCTGTGGAGGTGATTCAGATCGGCGGCGTTCGCCCGCACCAGAATCGGATAGGTCGCGCCCATGAGGGTGGTGGGGACAATGAGCAACCCGAGCGCGAGCGTGAGTCGTGAGATGACGAAGAGCGGGTGGTTGGCGGAGGCGATTCCGGGCAGCCATTGGGAGGCGAGGGCCGGGAGATGTGTCAGGACCAGGGCGAGCAAAGGGCCGAAACCGACGAGGGCGAGTTCGATCGCCGCGATCGCAAGCGCCGGCCGTTGGAGTCGATCGGCTCTCCGTCCTCCGAGCCAGCTGCCCAGCCCGAGTCCGAGCATGAAGGCGGTGAGCACCGCAGCGACGGCGTTGTGCGAGCCGCCAAAGGTGAGGGCGAGCTGTCGTCCCCATTGGAGTTCGAGGACCAGCGCCGCGAGCCCCGACGCAAAGGCCGATGCTGCAAGGAGGGTGGCGGTGGACGAGTGAGGGCGTTGGGGCATCGGGGGAGTATATCCGGGGCAGGTTGCCTGCCCCCACAATGAACGGCTTGCCATTGTGGTGCGGGCGTCTCGCCCGCAAGATGCTCTCCTGTATCGGCGAACCACGGGCGGCCCTTCCCTCATTCCCGGCCACAGCCCCTCTGCTCCGGTCACTGCCTCGGACGCGGATACGGAATTCTGTCGTCTCCGGCCTTCTGGGCCGCCCCTGGCGACCCAGCGTCGCGTAATCAGCGTGGTCATTCGGTGGTCAATTGGAAGGTCTGTGACCACGCTGATTACGCGAGCGGCGGCCTCCTTCTGAGCTGGTAGACCCTGACCTCATCGGCTTACCCGTGGAGTGCCCGGCACGGACATTGTGCGGAACGGGACGCGGCTCCGGGAGGTCTTACCTGCACAATGCCGAGCCCGGCACGTCCCGGTGGAGATTGTTTTTTCGTGTCCTGGTACGGGTTCGGGTGGGGGAGGCGGCGGGCATCCGGTACGCGTGGAGTGGTGCCATTTGTTGCATTGTTCGGCTGTGAGCGTCTCAGGCGAAGGTGAATCGTTGGTGCCGATCAATGCTACGGGTGGCACCGGAGAACTCGTCACGTGCGCTCCTCGACCGAAACCCGAGCATTTTCGTTATCAGTAATGGTTCTAATTAGCAGAATTGACAAGAGTTACGAGGCTGTCATCATGCGTGGATCAGTTGGCGCGGTTTCGACCAGCTTGAAGGAGTTTGTATGCGACTCAGAATCGGTTTTGGAATCATCGTGATGACATTCGCTGTGTTTGCCGGGGCCGGTGAACGGTGGGTGGATTTTTCTAATGATCGTCCGTTCTCCCAAGCTCGAATTGAAGTAGGGCGAACCGGAATGAACACCGTCGAGTTCGATCTCGTGATCCCCGGCGTGTCGGTTGAGAATGTCGCCACCGAGGCTGGTGCGTTCACCAAGCTGAGCGTGCCCGGATTGGGCCAGATCGGCCGACCCGGTGAGCCTCTGCTGCCCGTTCTGCGGCGGTTTGTCGAGATTCCCCGAGGCGCCACCGCCTCCGTGACCACCACCGTCCTTGACCGGACGCTAGTGAACCTCGCCACCGAGGGCCTTCCGACGCTGGTCTATCCCGCCCAGCTCCCGATGCCCAAGTGCGACTGCCCGGAGGCAGACGCCTGGCAGTTCAGTTTCGATACCAAAGCCTATGTCGGCAAAATCGATCGCGTCGAACCGGCCATGGCGGGCCCCTTCGGATTCCGTGACCACCAGATGCTGCTCTTGACCGCTTCGCCGGTGACCTACGATGTCGCCGCGGGTACCGTCGAGTTCGCCACCCGCCTGCGGGTCACGGTCGAGATTTCCGGGGGCGACGGTGTGGCCACCGCGGCCGTCAAGAATCGGTTGTCGAGCCGCCACTTCGATGCATTCCTCGACACAGTCGCGGTCAACCTCAACTTCACCGATGCCGGCGGCTGGGCCTATCCCGACGCCGCGCCGGTCGAGTTCCTCATTATCACTCCGCCTCAGTTCGTCGCCGATCTCGCACCCTTTGTCGAGTGGAAGACGAGCACCGGATACAACGTGTCGGTGGTGACCACTGATGCCACGGGCACCACGACGACGGCGATCAAGAGCTACATCACCGGCCTCTACAACGGTCCGACGCCGCCGGTCTATATCCTCATGATCGGCGACTCGCCGTCGCCTCTGGCCACCTACACACCGTCGGGCGGCGGAACCGGCGGCACGGATCTGCCCTATGTCCAGATGGACGGCGATCTCTACCCGGATCTCATGATCGCCCGTTGGCCCATCGATGACAGCACCGAGTTGGCCAATATGCGCGACAAGATTCTGCACTACGAGCAACCCACCGCCGCCAACTCGTCAACCGGGCGCTCTATCTCGCCGGCGATGACTACATCCCCAACGGCGTAACCACCCACGAGGATGTGGTCGCCGAACTCATGGAACCGGCGCCGAACAGCGCCGAGTGCGAGGTCTGGTTCGGTGACACCCAGAACCCCACCACGGCCCAGCTTATTGCTGATCTCAATACCGGCCGGGCGTGGGCTGTGTACTCGGCGCACTGCGGCCCGAGCGGAATGTCCGGCGATCCGTCATTCTCGAGTGGTGATGTGCCCAATCTCGCCAACGCAGACCAGTACCCCATCGGCGTCGGTCACTGCTGCCAATCCAACATGTGGGCGACCAACGCGGATGTCTTCGGCGAGGTCACGGTGACCTTGGCGGACAAGGGCTTTGTCTCCTATTGGGGCGGCTCCAACTCGACATATTGGGATGAGGATGACTGGCTCGAGAAGGGGTTCTTCGACGCCCTCTTCGATGACGACATGGTCGGGAATATCGGCGACTGGGACGGTCTCTACTCGAACATCGCGGCGTGCTACGCGGGCCTCTCCGAAGTGACCCTGCGTGGCGGTAACGAAGACTACTACTGGCCAATGTACAACCTCAATGGTGACCCGACGTTGGATCCGTTCACCAGGCAACCCATCGCGATGACCGTCGGTGCGCCACCGGTGGTGCCCCCGGTCGCGGACACCTTCAGCGTGACCGTGAACGATGGAGCGGTGGGCGCGGTTCCCCTGGCCATGGTCGGCGTGACCCAGGACGGCGTTCTTCTCGGAGCGGGTCTGACCGACCCAACCGGGGTCGCGAACTTCCCCATCGATGCCCCACTACCGGGCTCGGACCTCCTGGTCCGGGTTACAGCCCACAATCACCTGCCCACCGATGCCGCGACCATGGTTGCGGCGGGTTCCGACGGAGTGGTTGTACTCGACGGCACGATCTACCGCTGCGACTCCACCGTCAGCATCGATGTTTTTGATGAGGATCTCGACGGCGATCCGCCTTTCAACGTCTTTCTCTCGACGCCCTCGGGCGGCTCGGTTCCGGTTCCGGTGTCGAGCATCGGCGTCGGGATCGTCCAGTTCCATGGGACAGCCCTCCTGGGGACCGATCTCTTGGTCTCGCACGGCGAAGTACTGACCGTGACCTACGCCGACGCCGATACCGGATCCGGTTCGCCGGCCGACAAGACCGACACTGCGGTTCTCGACTGCGCGGGGCCCGCAATCAGCAACATCGGGATCTTCGAGATCGGGGCCACCTCGGCGGTGGTGCGCTGGAATACTGACGAGGCCGGTGATTCCTGGGCGCAGATCAATCCCGGGGGAGTGGTCGTCAGTGATCCCGGCCTCGGGGTCAATCATGAGCTCGTCTTCGACGGGTTGGAACCGTGCACCGACTACACCATCACCGTGGCCTCGACCGATGGGATGGGCAACTCGAGCATGAGCGCGCCGACAGCACCATTCACGACATTCACACAGTCCGTCGTCCTCGATGACGACGTGGAGGCGGGTCAGGGCGGGTGGACCGTGGACACGGTTGTGGACCCGGGCGCGGACCCGAACTGGGGAATCGTCACGGATGCCGGGACGAGTTCGCCCACTCACGCCTGGTTCACCTCCGATGAAGACGATGTCAAGGATGACCGCCTCGAAGCGGGGCCGTTCTCCCTCGGCGGAGGCTCTCCCGTGCTCTCCTTCTGGCACCACTTCTCGACTGAGAGCGGTTACGACGGAGGCGTTCTCGAGGTTTCCACCGATGGCGTCACCTATGTGGATGTGGCGGATGCGGGTGGTGTCTTCCTGACCGGCGGATACAATGATTCGGTCTCTACGTATAGCTCCAACCCCCTGGCAGGAAGAGACTTCTGGGCTGGCACCGGCAGCCTTCAGCAGGTCCAGGTTGATCTCACCGCGTTGGCCGGTGGCGATCTCTGGATTCGATTCCGCCTTGGCTGCGACAGCTCAGTCTCCGGCAACGGATGGTGGGTGGACGATATCAAGATCGAGACCACGGCACCCTGCGACATGCTCTTCGGAGATGATTTCGAAATCGGTGGTTGCGGCAACTGGACGGCGGCGATCGGCGAACTGTAGCGATCCTCAACGAACTGTCGGGACGGGAAACCGTCCCGACAGCGTTTTTGATTGACTTATCCCTAAATTGAGCGATTCTCACCGGCGATCTGCACCAACTCCTTGCGCTCTGGGTATTTACAAAAAGCCTCGACATACCACCAGTATTCCTGCGTTTTTTGCAAACACCAGAGCGAGCATCAAGGAGTTGGCACATCTCATCCGGCAGAATCGCTTAATTCAGGTTTTCGTTTGATATACTGCGAATTCAGCCTGGCCGAAGGTTCGGCCGGCTGGGTAGACAACCGAGAGACAAAGGAGGAAAATCATCCGCAAGTTCGCGTTCCGAGACGATCCTGAAGCACCCCAGGTGCGAATCAATGAACGAATCCGGCTCACGCCGGTCCGCCTCATCGGCGCCGATGGCGAGCAAGTTGGTGTTGTTCCCGTCGACGAGGCCCTGAGAATGGCTCGTGATGTCGGCTTGGACCTCGTTGAGGTCGCCGCCAATTCACGCCCCATTGTCTGCAAGATCATGGACTATGGGCGCTTCCGCTTCGAGCAGGAAAAGAAGGCGCGTGAGGCCAAGAAGCAGCAGCACCAGGTCGAACTCAAAGAGGTCAAGTACCGACCCAACATCAACATCCACGATTTCAACACCAAAACGAATCGAGCCCGAAAGTTCCTCGGTCAGGGAAAGCATGTCAAGGTGACCATCATGTTTCGCATGCGCGAGATGCGTCGTCCGGAGAACGGTTTCGAACTTCTCCGGCGGGTTGCCGCAGATCTCGAGGATGTGGCCAAACTCGAGAGGATGCCCGACCGCCTCGAGGGACGTGACTTGACCATGGTGCTGCGGCCCCTCAAAAAGTAACCTCGATCTGAGCCAGAACGAATCCAACCCGCGCTCGCCGCGGGTTTTTGGTTATCGGACCGCGGCGTCGCAAGAAATCGACCATCGCCTGTCGCAACCACGAAGATTTGCGTCTTCGCGGATCAATCCCGCGATGGTTGCGCCTCCGCGTCCCTGGGTTGAGTCTCCGCCCGTTCCAGGTTGGCCCTGGCCACCGCCAGGCTTCGCTTGAGCTGAAGGAAGGGAATCCGGCCCAGGGCGCTTCCCTGCCGCCAGAGCTTCCATCCATCCTCATCGAGGGCTTCGAGGTCTGAGATGAGGGGACGAAACCGGTGCGGCGCCGGGGCGAACTCAGGGTGGAGATCCGCGGGCGCCTTCCTGGTCCACGGGCAGACCTCGTTGCAGCGATCGCAGCCGGCCACCATGTTGCTGAAGGCCTGCCCGAACTCGGCGGGAATCTCACCGCGATGTTCCACGGTGAAGTAGCCGATGCAGCGGCGCGCATCGAGGGTATAGGGCTTTACAAAGGCGTCGGTCGGGCAGGCGTCGAGACACGCGGTGCACCGGCCGCAGTGGTCGGTGACGGGTTCATCGGGCTTGAGGTCGATATCGGTGAGGAGAGCGCCGAGAAAGAGTTCGGAACCCAGTCGGCGGTTGAGGAGCATCGTGTTCTTGCCGATCCAGCCGAGACCCGCACGGGCCGCCCACTCGCGCTCGAGGAGGGGTGCCGTGTCCACCACCGCCCGCCAGGAACTACCAGGGTGGTGTTCCTCGAGCCGACGACCCAGCCGCACGAGTTTCTTTTTGAGGAGGCGGTGATAGTCGCGTCCCCAGGCGTACCGTGAGATCCACACCCGATCATCGGGTGGGGTGGCGTCGGAATCCGGTTGCGAGCCGTGATAGCTCATCGCGACGATGATCACTGAGCGGCAACCCTCAAGGAGGTGCTCCGGGTGCGATCGTTGGACCGCGGTCTCGGCCATATAGCTCATCTGACCATGCATCTCGTCGGCGAGCCAGCGGTGGAGCCGTGATGTGGTCTTCGCCGGCCCTGCGGCGGCGATCCCAACAAGATCGAATCCCTCGTCGAGAGCCCAACTCTTCAGTTCGGCGGCTTTTTCCACACCGGCTCCTCGAGGCCGCTCAATTCCCCCTCGTCCCGGACCTTGGGGACAAAGGTCCCGAATTCCGGCGGGGTCTCGCCATCGGACCAGTTGGCGATCATGGGACCCTCGCGCAGGGGATCGCACCAACGGAGATCGCGAGGCGTTCCGGGGAGCGCCCCGGTCGCGACAATCTTCCGTTCTTTGACATCAACGACGGTGAGCGACCCGCCCTCGAGGGCGACGGCGACATAGGTTCCCCCGGGCGAGGGGGCGATCCGGACCGGGCTCGAGGCGAGGGGGATCGAAAATTCCTTGTCGATCCTCATCCCCTTTTTACTGGTCTTGAAGATCGCGAGATCGAGGACCCCGGCGCCGTCGCCGGTGGCGATCGCGGTGGCCATGATCTTTCCCTCGTGGGTGAAGGTGACATCGACGGGCTGGCCCGCGGTGGCGCGCACGGCAATGGGGGTCAGGGTCGCGGGCTCGACCAGGTGAACCTGGTCGGTCTCGGCATCGGCCAGGGCGAGAATGCCGAGCTGGGGCGACAGCGCGAAGTGGCGGATGTCGCCGATCAAGGGCCGTCGGTAGACCACCTGGCTCGTGATGAGGTTCACGGTGGTCATGTGCACACCGGTGCTCCCGTCCGGCAGCCGCTCGAGGATCATCATGGCCGCCCCATCGGGGGCCATGATGACCTGCCACGGGTGGGCGATCTTTGCCCCGATTGTCTTGATGACCGCGCGGTCGGGGTAGCTCAATAGGACGATTTCGTCGGTGATGGCGGTGTATCGGTCGGGATTGGCGCTGAAGTACGGCATGGTGAGACCGTCGAGGCGGTCGACAACGGCGAGTGCGAGCAGATTGATCACCGTGGTCCGGGCATTGATGACATCCGGGGCGAAGAGAATCCCTCCGGGAGCCGGGTAGAGCCACCCGATGGGGCCGGTCTCGAAGGAGACCGTGCGGCCGCTGAAGGGTTCAACCAGCATCACCGTGTCGCCCACCGATGCCGCGAGGATACCGTCCGGGGGCCTCGTCTTCGCCGAGCAAGGCAAGGCAACGGACAACGTGAGAGCGACGACGAGGGCTGGGATGTGTTTGATTTTCATCACCACAACCTTAGCCCAGCTCGTCAGGGGGTGCTGCCGCCGGAGTCCGTTGTCGGTTTCTTCCGCCGCCTGGGACGCCGGTGCTTCTCCTTCGGCTGGTCGTCGCTCGATTCCGGGCGATTCTCTGGCTGAGGGCTTGGCTTCCGATCGGCGGGTCTTCTCGCCGGAGGTCGTTGGTTGCTGCGTTGGGGTCTCGGTGTCGGCTTGTGTCTGAACGGGATGACCTCGGCGAAGAGTTCCTCGGGTGCGAAACACACGGGGATCTCGTAGCCGACGTATTTGTGAACCGCATCGAGGGAGTAGACATAGTTGTCGCAGGCGAGGGTGAAGGCCTTGCCTTCGGCGCCAACCCGGGCCGTTCTGCCGATGCGGTGGACGTAATCCTCGGCGTCCTGCGGCAGATCGAAGTTGATGACATGGGTGACGCCGTCGATGTGCAGCCCACGGCTCGCGACATCGGTGGCGACGAGAATCGGCAGGTTACCGTCGCGGAAGTCGTCGAGCACCTTCAGCCGCTTGGTCTGCATGACGTCTCCGGTGAGACCGCGGGCGATGTAGCCGTGGCGGCGCAGGTCTTCGACGAGACGGCGGGCGGCGTGCTTGGTGTTGAGGAAGATCATGATCCGCTCCCCGCCCTCTCGTTTGAGCAGGCCGAGGAGGAGGGACAGCTTCTCGTGGGACGCGACGTGATACAGCTCCTGTTGGACCGTGTCGGGGGTGAGCTGTTCGCGGTTGATGACGATCTCGGCGGGGTCCGTCATCTCGCGCCAGCCGAGCTGCATGACCCGTCGCGATAGGGTGGCGGTGAACATGAGCGACTGCCGTTTGTCGGTGTAGGGGAGGCGATGGAGCAGCCACCTGAGGTCTTCGGCGAAGCCCATGTCGAAGAGCCGGTCACACTCATCGACGACGACCATCTCGGTGTCGCGCAGCGAGTAGGCCCCCTTACGGTGGTAGTCGATGAGGCGTCCGGGCGTGCCGATGAGAAGATCGACACCGTCGGCGAACCGGTTCTGTTGTTTCCTGTAGTCGATGCCCCCGAAGACCACGTGGACGCTGAATGGTATGTGGACCGAGAGTTTTTCGGCGTCCGAGGCGATTTGGACGGCGAGTTCGCGGGTTGGGGCGATGATCAATCCGCGGGGATTCTGGATTTCCGATTGCCGCTCCTGCCGCATCATTCTGGTGAAGAGCGTCAGGAGATAGGCGGCGGTCTTTCCCGATCCGGTCTGTGCCTGAGCGACGATGTCGCGCCCTTCGAGAGAAAGCGGAAGAACCTCCTCCTGAACTCGGGTGAGTCGCTCGAAGCCGAGATCGTTGACCGCCGCGAGGAGTTCCTCGGGAAGGTCGATGTCGGAAAAAGTCTTGTCGGAGAAAAGCGGATCAAAAGCCGTAGCATCAGTCATAGCGCGCAAGTGTAGCACCTGAAATCTCGAGGTGCGGGTCCTTGCGGGTTTCCTGCCCGCGGGATCCGGGCCTTGTTCAGCAGCACTTCCCAGGTAAACTCGTGGGCGTATCTGGGAAGATCCTGGACGAATATTTGCTTAAACAGTGCGTATGGAGCAAAAAGACCCTCGTATGACTCGACGTTTTGCAATCGCAACGACAATCGCATTCATGGTCCTGGTGGTCCTGACGGGACCACTGCGGGCCCAACAAGGAGTGGGCGACCCACAGGATGATGGAATGCCCGCCGGGTTGGTGGCATTTCTCGAAGCCCGGCTGCTCGAGAGCGAAGAACGCTTTCGAGAGGCTCTCGAGGCCTATGATCGCGCCCTTCGTGACGATCCTTCGGTAGTCGAGGTCCGGATCGGTTTCGCCAATTTGCTTTTCCGGCTCGGTATGGCGGATCGTGCGGTCGCCCTCCTCGAGGATGTCGACGACCTCGATTGGCACGGTCGCAGAGTCTATGCGCAGGCTCTCGCCCAGTACTCGGTCCAAAAACCAGACCGGATGGAAGATGCGAGGGTGGCTCTCGAGGATGTTCTCGATGAACGGGACGACGATCCGAACCTGCAGCTGGCTCTTGGTCAACTTCTTCATCGGATGAATCGCATCGATGAGGCGGAAGCGGCCATCGGGGCAGTGCGTAAGAGCCGCCCCGGGTCGCCGCAGCTCATCTCGTACCACGCAACCCTGCTGCTCCTACTCGATCGTCGGGAGGAGGCTGCGGAGCTCTTTGCCGTGTGTGCGGCAAGCCCGATAACGGTCAATCAGTGCCGCGACAGCGCCGTGGAACTTCTGATCGAACTCGACCGACCGGGTGAAGCCGCGGATCTCTTGTTGGCATCGCTCGACGATGACGATCTCGATCAGCTCATGCGGACCGCGTATCTTCTGTGGGACGACAACCGGCCCTCAGAGGCGCTCCAGGTCGTTAACCGGGTTCTCCGACAGGTGCCCGATTCCCAGCGCGGCCGCGCCCTCAGGGCCCATCTTCTTTCGGCCACCGGTCGATATCCTGAAGCCGCTCGCGAGTTCAAATCCATGCTCAAGAAGAACCCGACCGAGATCGACTTCAAGCTGTCCTTGGCGTGGGCACTGTCGAGAATGGACGATCTCGACCAAGCCCGCCGTTGGCTCGATCGTGCCTGGGAACCGGTCGCCGCCGACGCCGCTTCCGCCAACGCGGTCCGGTGTGCCGTCACCGGCGCCAGGATCGAACTCGTGGCGGAAAATCCTCTCGTCGCCAGGGAGTGGCTGGCGCGGATTGCCGATCCGGAGGGGGTGGGTGAGGAGTACGTGCGCCTGCTCGGCGAGTCCTACCGGCAGGAGGAAAACTGGAGCGGTGGAATCGGCGCCTTGATGCGTCTCCAACCTCGGCTCAAGGACACTCCTCTGTTGGCCGCACAGGCCATCGAAGCGGAATTCAGAATCCGTTCCGCCGATCCGCGTGCCTGGCAGCGGCTGCGTCCTCTCCTCGATAGCGATGACCCTGTGTCGGTTTTGATCGGGTTGCAGGTGCTCCAGTCGGCGGAGAGATGGTCGGACGCCGAACGTGAGGCCCTCGCGGCGCGCGAGCGGTTCCCCGACAACCGCGACATTCTCTTTGTTCAGGCCGCCTCGCTCGAACGTCTTGAACGATTCGAGGACGCGGAAGATGTCTTTCTCGCGATTCTCGAGGCCGATCCGGGCGACGCGAATGCCGCCAATTATCTCGGGTATCTCTGGGCAGACCGCGAGGTTCGACTCGATGAGGCCCTCGATCTGATCAGCCTTGCCGTGGAGCTCGATCCCGAGAACCCTGCCTATCTTGATTCCCTGGGTTGGGTTCACTACCGGCTCGGTTCCACGGAAGAGGCCGTGTTCTGGCTCCGTCGGGCCATCGAGTTCAACGACGGCGACGGCACCTTGCTCGCCCATCTCGGCGAGGTGCTGCTGGCAAACGGCGAGATCGAGGAGGGAAGCCGATACCTCCAGCTTGCGCTGGGTCTGGGCTGCGAACGCCCCGAACACGTGCAATCGCTGATCGATGGCCTCGACGATGCGGCGCGGCCGTAGCTGCCGTCGGCATACGTTCAGCGCTGTCGCCCTTCTGATCTTGATTCAGGGTGCGGCCGGTTGTTCGAGCGCTCGAACGAGTTCGAGCGGCGCCGATTCGCAGCAGTTGACCGAGGCGATCGATCGCCTCGATCGCCCCACTGCGGGTGACATGGCTGCGCTTTATGATCTCAGGGTCGCACGATCGGGCGGGCTGCGGTTATCCATGATCACCGTCGGGCGCGCCGGCCGGCTCACGATTTCCGAACCGTTTGGTTCGGCGGTCTCGTTGACCGCCTGGGAAGCGGATTCCCCAACGGTCTTCTTCGACATGGACAAGGGCTGCCGGCGTGAGGTTCGAGACCTCGAGGACATTCTCGGTGTCGGGGCCCTGCCTTTGGAGCACGCAGCTCGGCTTCTCGGGGGCCGGCTCCCGACGACCGACCGCGGCCAGGTGCAGCCCATCGGGGACGGCATGGTCGAGGTCGTCGAGGACGAGTTCGTGGCCACGGTCCGCCTGGCATCGGACCCGTGGCGGGTCGAGGAGGTTTGGGTGAATCAGGACGCCAGGGGGAATGGCTGGCACCTCGATCTCGATTCCCACGCGAGTTCCGTACCCGGCACGATCAGGATCGAGAACCCCGATGGACGTTGGGCCGAGCTTGTGCTGAAGAGGTTGGAGTGGCCGACTGGTGCGACGCTGCCGGATTTGCCGAACTTCCCACCCTGTGGTGGATGATGGGAACGCCCCGGATCTCGGTTTCGGTCCCGGCAAAGATCAATCTCCATCTTCAGATTCTGGGACGTCGGCGGGACGGCTTCCACGAACTCCGTACGCTTTTTCAGAGTATCGACCTCTTCGACCGCCTCACCGCGGAGATGGCTCCACCGGGCGAAGTGACCCTCGAGGTGGATCCGAAGGGCGCCGTTGAATCCGGTGAAGTCAATCTCGTACTCCGAGCGGCGCGGCTGCTCGCCGAAGAGGCGGGGGTTTCGACCGGAGCCAGATTGATGTTGAGCAAGATCATCCCCGTTGGCGGCGGTCTCGGCGGCGGGTCGGCCGACGCAGCGGCGGCCCTCGTGATCCTCGATCGGTTGTGGTCTTGCAACCTTGATGGGTTGTGTCTCCATCGCCTGGCCGCGACGCTCGGAAGCGACGTCCCGTTCTTCCTCCACGGCGGACTGGCCCTTGGGATCGGTCGTGGAGACGAGGTCTTTCCACTTCCTGATGAGGTTGAGTTGGCGACGGTTGTGGTGGTCCCGAAGGTGCGAGTTTCGACGGCGGAGGCTTACAGAGCCTTTGATGACCAGTTGACCTCGCACCGACAGAAAGGTAACTTGTACGCCTTCGCGGCTGGCCTGCGGGGGAATCTGGATTGGCCGGCCATGACCAACGTGTTCGAAGAGGTCGTGGTCAGGTCTTGGCCGGAGGTCGGCGAGGGGTTGCAGATGCTGCGTTCGAGCAGTCCGTTGCACGCTTCTCTGTCGGGTTCCGGGGCGGCGAGTTACGCGGTTTTCGACAATCCGGCGGCCGCCCGTCGGGCCGCCGACAAGCTGCCGGCGGACTGGTTCGTGCACGTGGGTTCGACCCTGCCGCGCCGGTCGGCGGGACTTGTCGTCGAAGATGATGTGATGGAGGTAGGCGATGGAAGTGACCGAGGTGCGCATCAGCCCGGCCAAAGGTGGCAAGATACGAGCGTTCGCGAGCATCGTGGTCGATGACTGCTTCATCGTCAACGATCTGCGGGTGATCGAAGGTCGCGAAAACCAGTTTTTCGTCACCATGCCCGCCCGCAAGGCGCGTAACGGGCAGATGCGGGACATTGCCCATCCCCTCAACAAGGAAACCCGTGAGGCCATCGAGGAACGGGTGATCGAGGAGTACATGAACGCCGTTCGTAATCACGCTGTGCCGAACCGCGAGAGTGACAAGAACCAGCGTGGCTCCGGCGGGCCGAATGTGATGAATCGACTGGCGGCAAAGCTCTTCAGCGAGGACTATTGGACCGCGGACGTCGACAGGAGGAATCTCGACGCCGAGTAACTGAATCGGTGACGGCGCCGGGCATTGTGCTCGGTTGCCCCCGGTGAAGATGTACTCGGCTATAATTCGCGACGCTTGGGGCGTCGGCAAGTGGTAAGCCACCGGTTTTTGGTACCGGCATTCGAAGGTTCGAATCCTTCCGCCCCAGCCAAGAGGCAGGCACGAAGATGCTCAAAGAACATCCCTTACAGGTCTTTTCCGGTCGTGCGAACCCGGCGCTGTCGGAGGCGATCTGCGGCTATCTGCAGATCGAGATGGGGCACCTGCGTCTCGGGAGCTTCTCCGATGGAGAAATCTTCTGCCAGATCCAGGACAACGTTCGGGGCGCCGATGTATTCATCGTCCAGCCCACCGGGCAACCGGCGAACGAGTCCCTCATGGAGCTGCTGATCATCCTCGATGCCTTTCGCAGGGCCTCGCCTTCGCGGGTCTGCGTCGTCATGCCCTACATGGGGTATGCACGTCAGGACCGCAAGGACGCCCCGCGTGTTCCCATCACCGCAAAGCTCGTGGCCAACCTCATCACCTCGGCCGGGGCCAGTCGGATGCTGACCATTGATCTCCACGCCGCCCAGATCCAGGGATTCTTCGACATCCCCGTCGATCACCTCTATGCGGCGCCGATCCTCATTGAAGCCATCCGTCGCAAGAACCTCGAGAAACTCGTACTGGTTTCGCCCGACGCCGGCGGTGTCGAACGCGCACGAGCATTCGCCAAGCGACTCAAGAGCGACCTGGCGATCATGGACAAGCGTCGTCCCGAGGCCAACAAGGCTGAAATCATGAACGTGATCGGTGATGTGGAAGGTCGCGACTGCGTCATCATCGATGACATCATCGACACTGCCGGAACCCTGGTGGGTTCGGCAAAGGCCCTGACCGAACGTGGCGCACGCTCGGTCTATGCAGCCGGGGTCCACCCCGTTCTGTCCGGTCCGGCCGTTGAACGCATCAATTCCAGCACCATCGAAAAGGTTCTGGTGACAGATACTCTGAGCCTGAGTGAGGAGGCGGCCATGAGCCCGAAGATCGAGCAGCTTTCGTTGGCCGTGCTGCTCGGCGAGGCGATCCGCCGGATCCACGAGGGAGCGTCCGTTTCGAGCCTGTTTGTATAACCCTATTCTTTGACCCATCGTCAGGGATGGGGCTGTGTGTAAGGAGACATCGAGAATGGCAACGACAATTCAAACCGCTGATATCACACTGAACGTTGAATTACGCGAGGACAAGGGGACCGGCTCATCGGGCCGCCTACGCGCCAAAGGACGGATCCCGTCCGTGATCTACGGTGGCGATCTGTCGCCGGTGGCGATCTCCGTCGATGACCTCGCCGTCAGGGAAATCCTCAAGCAGGATGCCGGTGAGAACACCATCTTCCTCCTCAAGCTCAAGGACTCGACGGAGGAGCGGATGGCGATGATCAAGGAACTCCAGGTCAATCCGATCTCGGGCAAGTTCGTCCACATCGACTTCATTCGCGTCACCGCCGGCCACAAGCTCAACGTGTCCATCCGCATCGATCTCGTTGGAGACTGCTTGGGTGTCCGCGAGGGTGGCCGCATCGACTTCTCGTCGCGCGAGCTCTCGGTCGAGGTGCTTCCCCGTCACATGTTCGACCACATCGACATCGATGTGGAAGAGATGGTGATCGGCGATGTCGTCACCGTGGCTGATCTCGAGGACAAGCTTCCCGAAAGCGGCAAGTTCCTCGAGGACCCGAGTCGGGTCGTCGTGGTCATCGAGCAGCCTAAACTTGTCGAGGAAGAGGAAGAGGACGAGCTCGCTGAGGACCTCATCATCGAGGAAGGCGCCGAGCCCGAGCTCATCGGCAAGGACAAGGACGACGAGGAAGCGGCCGAATAGCCGTCCTTTTCCAGCAAAAGGATGTCCATCGAACTGGTGCTCGGCCTCGGGAATCCGGGGCCGCGCTATGCCGAAACCCGACACAATGTCGGGTTTCGCGTCGTGGACGAACTCGCGCGCCGAAGCGGCGTCGGTGTCTGGGACCGGCATCCGAGTTGTGAAATCCGGCCTCTCGCCACCCTTGGTGGAGTCATCGGCGCAAAACCTCTGACCTTTATGAACCGGTCGGGTGACGCCGCCGGGTGGCTGATCGAGAGATACGCCTTCGAACCTGAACGGATTCTGGTGGTCGTCGATGACATCGATCTGCCCATCGGTCGTCTGCGGTTACGGAAGCACGGCGGGCCTGGGACGCACAACGGTCTGAGGGACCTCTGCGAAGAGATCGGGAATGGGTTTCCCAGGCTCAGGGTCGGGGTCCGCGGCGAAGAGGTTTGGGATGATCTTGCGGCCTATGTCACCGATCCGTTCGGTGCGCATGAGCTGGAGGAGGTGGACCGAGCAATCGTCCGCGCCGCGGACGCGGTCGAGTCCGTCATCACCGACGGCCTCGATGCGGCGATGAATCGGTTCAATCGGTTTGAGGTCGAACCTGAAGACGTCAACTGTTGAAGCTAATCAGCTTGTCATTCTGTGGGCTGCGCCGGTCCAGCCGACTGACGACTCACGACTCATGTGAACCCTAATTCGCCCCATGCTTCTCCAGCTCGGGGGCGTGCTCGAGAGCGTCGACATTCACCTTGATCTTGATGGGTCCGCGATGCGCCGGTTTCTTTTCTTTCGCCGGGTAGGCGAGTCGGATCATCTTCGCCAACTTGGGGTCCACATCGAGAAACTGAACCCCGGCGTGGTAGACCAGCTCGCTGCTCGATTCGGTGTTCGAGAAACCGGTGAGCTTGCAGTGAACCACTCTCGCCTTGATCCGCAGGAGTCCTTTGGGGAGCGGCAGCGAGATCCTGCATTCACCTCTCGGATTGAGGGCCGAAGCCAATACGAGATGCGCGCCTTCCGGAGAGACATCGACCACCCGGGCGGGTCGGTTTCCCCAAATCGAAATTTCGACTTCGTGCGCCGGAGCGGCGCGACGAGAGTGACGGCGTTCGTCCATCGGACTCTCCCCTCTTACCGGTTCCGGCCGGGCGTCCCCTCCAGCACAACCTCAGGTCGCGACGTCCGGTCAGTTATTTGCGGTGCCCGAAAAGAGTACCCGATCCGATCATCGGGGTCCAGCCGAAAAAGCGAGTAAGATTGATCTCGATCGAGGAGTGTGTCATTCATCGATGGCGGATGGATTTCGGCGAGGTCTCTGCGGCCGTTTTTTGGCGAATCTGCAGGTTCATGCCGGTGGTACGGCCCGAGAATTCACCAAGAAAAGGCTCAGACAAGATCTCTTAGGCGCCGCCGATTCTTTGGGCTACGAACTCCCGGCAGGAGGACACGATGGTTGCCAACCCCAAGAGGATCCTGGTCGCGACGGATTTTTCGACCACAGCCGACATGGCAGAAAAAATCGCCTATCAGCTCGCGCATCAGCTGGAAGCCGAGCTCCATCTCGTCCACGTGAGGGTGATTTTGGAAGATCCACTCATGGCGGAAGAGCAGCAGATGGAAATTGAGCGCATGATGTCCTCGACGGACGAGGCAACCCGGCAGACCTTTGCCAGGGATCGGTCCGGGGAACCCGGCATCACCGTTAGAACTCACCTGATCCGCAGCGTTTCAGCGGCGGAGGCGATCACCGAGACCGCTTCGGATCTCGACTGTGATCTCATCGTCATGGGCACACAAGGGCGACGCGGCATCAAACACATGCTGCTCGGCTCCGTCGCCGAGAACGTCATTCGAAGCGCCGATCTCCCGGTGCTCACCGTTCGCCCCGGCACCGCCTTCCCCGATCACGGACCCAAGAAAATCCTCGTAGCCCACGATTTTTCGGGTCGTTCGGCGGGGGCTGTGCGGGCTGCCGGGGAGTGGGCCCGGGCCTTCGATGCGGACATCACCCTGCTCCACGTCGTGGAACCGGTGGTCTATCCCGAGTTCTACGCCATCAACGCCCTCTCCGACGACGTGATGACGCGGCTTCAGGATCGCGCGTCCGAGGCCCTCGATGACGCCGCGACGGAGACTCTCCCTGATCTAAGGGTCACTACCCGGGTTCTCATCGGACGCGCCATCAACACCATCATCACCGAAGCGCGGCCCGAGAGCTTCGATCTCGTGGTCATGGGGACACGCGGACTCAGCGGACTGGAGCAACTCGTGCTCGGCTCGGTAGCCGAGGGGGTGCTGAGGAGGTGTCCGGTGCCGTTGTTGACCGTGAGTCGCTCATCTTAGGAACTTATGTCTTCAACTGCTGCGCGAAGTCCCTCGCCTCTGACTCGATCCGTTCCTGATCCATGGTGTTGAGGTGTCGGTTTCCAACCACGAGCTTGCCGTGGACCAACACGTGCCGGACATCGGAGGATCGGGCGGCATAGACGAGGTGCGACCAGGGATCGAAGACCGGTGTGGCGTGCGGTCCATCGACCGAAAAACACACCAAGTCGGCGATTTTGCCTTCGGTCAGAGTGCCGATCTCGGTTTCGAGCCCCAGGACTCCGGCCCCACCGATGGTCGCCATCTCGATCATCGAACGGGCGGGCAGGACCGTTGGATCTCCGAACACGCCCTTGTGCAGGAGCGAGGCCAGCTGGGTGTCACGCAGGAGGTCCAGGGTGTTGTTGGACGCCGCACCGTCGGTGCCGAGACCGACCTTGACCCCTGCCTCGACCATGGCGGGAATCGGGGCCACGCCCGAGGCGAGCTTGAGATTGGAGACCGGGTTGTGGGCGACGCCGACTTCGAATTCGACCAGGGTCTCGATGTCTTCCGGTGAGACGTGGACACAGTGGGCGGCGACGGTTCGCTCGGAGAGCACACCGAGATCGGCGAGGTAGGCGACGGGAGATCGTCCCTTCTCTTCCATGAGCTTTTCCACTTCCCATCGCGACTCGGAGAGGTGGATCTGGAGAGTGGTTCCGAGCTCCTCGGCGAGTTCGGCCTCCTTGACCAGGTTGGCCGCGCTCACCGTGTAGGGTGCGTGGGCGGCGACGGAGGGTGTGATCAGCGGGTGGTCCCGGTACTCCTGGGCCAGCTCCCGCTGTTTTTCCATCATCTCTTCGGGGGTCTTGCAGCGAGGGGTGGCGAAATCGATGAGCGACTCGGCAATCACCCCGCGCATCCCGGCCTCGGCGAGCACCGCGGCGACCTCGTTGCCGAAGAAGTACATGTCGGTGGTGGTCGTGACGCCGGCGAGAAGTTGTTCGGCAACCGCGAGTTCGGTGCCGAGTCGAACGGCCTCGCGGTTCATGTGGGTCTTCTCCGCGGGCCAGATGTGGTTTTCCAGCCAATCCATCAGCGGGAGGTCATCGGCAAGACCGCGGAGCAGGGTCATGGCGAGGTGGCAGTGGGTGTTGACCAGACCCGGCAGGATGAGGCATCCGCCGGCGTTGACCACCTCGCCGGTGGGCGCGTGCTCGAGCAGGTCCTCGGCGAGGCCGACGGCGGCGATCCGGCCGTCGGCGATCGCGATGGCGCCGTCGGGGATGGGTTCGCTCCCGGGCTCCATGGTGAGAATGGTTCCGCCGACAACGAGAGTGTCCCAATTTGATGTGTCCATGCAATCCTCCAGACCCACACCCGAGGTGCGAGTCTGGAGGATTGTAGCTAATCGGGATTCGGGGGACGACTCCTCAGAACTCCTCGCCCTCTTTCAGCCGGCGAAGTCGGCGGCGTTCCTGCTTCTTGGGCGCACCCATGCCGCGATCGCGGAGCGGCGGCATGGAAAGACGTTGCATTCTTCTGAGTTCGATCTCTTCTGGAGTCGGCGGCGGAGTGTGATCGATATAGAGCTCGCGGGCCCGGGCTTTGGAGACATTGGTGGATTCGATTCCCACGACCTCGATGGTTCGCTTCCGACCGCCGGGAAGGGAGATCTTGATCTCGTCCCCCGGACGGACCGCTCGATGAGCCTTGCCGTTGTCTCCGTTGACTTCAACACGGCCATTCTTGCAGGCCGTCTGGGCCTGTGATCTGGTCTTGAAGATGCAGGCCACATCGAGCCAGATGTCCAGACGGAGGGAAGCATTGTCGGCCACGGTGCGAGTGTAGCGCGAGAGGATGAGAGTTGGGAGAGCAAGAACCCGCACGAATCGAGGGTGGATTTCACGATTGAAGGATGTTTGATTGAGCAACCTTCAAATTCGGTGATCCGCATCACACAGCAAACGAGGATTGGATGTGGGAGGCTCTGCGGAGATGGACTGGTCGGTCGGGAGCTGGTCGTGCGCCGCGGTTCCCGGCACGACTGGTTCAGAATCGAGGATTGACGACCCCGGTGTTCGACTCAGGGTTTTCGGAAACCGGAGTACGATCTACAATGGACGCCAATAACCGCCACGAGGAACTATGGCCGTGGAATCGTCTTGGATTGGATTCGCGACCAAATCCGGCTGCTGGAGAATTGATGGGAACACACCACCGGTCCCCCCACAGGTTTGGGCTCTACCTGATCATTGCGATGGCCCTGTCCATGGTTACAGGGAACGGCTCGGCGGCGGACCATCCGACCCTGGTGAATCCGGAAACGACCACCTGCGTCACCTGCCACGACGAGGTGCTTGCGGTGCGGGTTCCGCATCCGCCGGCGGCCGATGACTGCCTGACCTGCCACGTGTTTGAAGCCAGCGAAGGCGAAACGAGCGTGGGATTGATGGAGTCAGGATCTGCGCTGTGTCTGGCCTGCCACGATGGGCTTGCGGCGGCCGCGACCGGTGAGATCGCGGTCCCGCACGCTCCTGTGGTCGATGACTGTGGGACCTGCCACGGTGCTCATGGCACGGACTTCGATGCCATGCTCGTGGTGGAGCCGGCACTCATCTGTGCCGAGTGTCACGATTTAGACGACACCGACGCCGCCCACCCACTACCCGTGCGGCGTGCCGACTGCCGGACCTGCCACGAGGCTCACGGTTCGAAGAACGCCCACATGCTGCGTGGATCTTCACGACACGTGCCCTTTGAGGAAGGTTCGTGCGACGCATGTCACCGCACACCGCGCGGGACACGTGTGCGTCTCCTCCAAGAGGGCGGGGCTCTCTGTGAGGCGTGCCATGGCGATATCGCGAATGACGGCGATGCGGTGGTCCATACCGCGATCAAGCAGGGCCGGTGTGTGGAGTGCCACGACCCCCATCTTGCGGATCGCCCCCACCTTCTGAAGGCCGACGGCGGCGAACTCTGCTTTTCGTGCCACCCCGACATCGCCGAGCGGGCGAAGGGCCCCGGTGCTCACGCTGCGCTGGAGGATGGTTGCGACGGCTGTCACGACGCACATTCCAGTGATCGGCCCGCGATGCTGCTCGACGACGTGGACGAACTCTGTGGCACCTGCCACGATTCGGCGGACCCCGATCTTCGCCGACTGCACTTCGGGGCGGATATGACGACGATCCGCTGCCTCGGCTGCCACGATCCCCACGGATCATCGAGCATGCCTCTCATCGCCAACGGATCGATCCATCCGCCGTTCCGCGAGGGCTGCAGCAATTGTCACGGCGCTACGGCGCAGGAGCTTGAGGGCGGCGGTGGCAATGCTCTGTGCGAGATGTGCCACGACGACGTGGCGGAGACCATCGCGACGGCTGCCGTGCCCCACCCCGCCATGGAGGCGATGGAGTGCGTGGACTGCCATTCTCCCCATGCATCCCGCCAGCCGAAGCTTCTGCGGGCAGCCGGAGGCGAATTGTGCCTCGACTGCCACGAAGACCAGGCGGGAGGCGAGGGTGAGAGCGTTCACCGGGCGATCTCGTGGATCGGATGCCACAGCTGTCACCTACCCCACGGGGGTCCGAGTGAGAACCTCCTGCGGGCGTCAGGGAACGACCTGTGCAACGGGTGTCACCTGAAGAACCGGGTGAAGGTGGACCGGAACGGCGATGTCAGGCTTGACGGCGGATTCGTCCTGCGGGGTGAACGGGCTCGGGAACTCGAGATGATCGGCCTCGATCCCTTCCTTCGCAAGAACCACCCGATCCCCGAGCACCCGGTTACCGGGATGATCGATGGCAAGGGCCGGACGGAAGTGGCGAAGTCGCTTGTGGGTCAAGAGATGACCTGCCGGCTCTGTCATGAACCCCATGCAGCGGCGAGCTCGAAGTTGTTTGCCTGGAAAGCGACAAACCAGGCTGAGCTGTGCATCGCATGCCACCCCAAATGAATGAGAGCGAGAACTGACTGATGGGCCATCGAGCAAAGTACTTCCTTTTTCCAGTGTTCGCGGCGCTTCTCTGGTCGTGTAGCTCAGGTGGAGCGAGTTCGGGCAAGCGAGCCGCCTCTGAGCCGACGAGGGTCGTCTATCCTCCGGCTCCGGCCGATCCGGTTGTCGAGTGGGTCGGTGTGATCGGCACCCGGGCCGATGTCGACAACCGGAAACGAACCTTGAGGAAGGTCCTCGTCGGCGAAGAGGAAATCGAGGCGTCGCTGATGGCTCCGACGGCGGTGGCCATCGGCCCTGACCAGACTCTCTATGTGGTCGATCAGCATCTCCGGGGAGTGGTGATTATCAACCGGGATGAACAGCGTTTCGAACTCTTCCGGGGGACGGCCCCGGGTTCGCTCTTCCAGCCCGTCGGCGTCGCGGTGGCCGATGACGGCACTCTGTATGTCAGTGATGCGAGCTCTCAGGCCGTCTATGCCTATGACGCGGAACTCGGGTTCAAGAGGGCCTATGGCGGAGCTGGAATCTTCGATCGGCCGACCTCCATCGCATTGACGGCGGGTGGTGATCGGATTGCAGTGTGCGACACCGAACGCCATGTGGTAAACGTGATGGAAACCGCAACGGGATTGCCGGTGATGACCCTGGGAGGCAATGAGAACAGCGCCCGCGACGGCGAGTTTAACTTCCCGGTCGCGGCCGCCTTCGACGCCGAGGGTTACCTCTATGTCTCCGACTACCTGAACTTCCGGATTCAGGTCTTCGATCCCGCCGGTGATCTTGATCTAATTTTCGGGAGCGCCGGAGACAGCCCCGGGAACTTGAATCGGCCCCGTGGATTGGTGGCCGACGCCGCCAACGGCGTGTTGTATGAGGTGGATGGAGCGTTTCAGCTCGTTCAGATGTTTAACCTCGATGGTGAGTTGCTCATGTGGTTCGGAGAGCCCGGTCAGGGGCCGGGCCAATTCTCTCTTCCTTCAGGTATAGCCATGCGTGACAAGCTTCTGGTCGTCGCGGATACGCTCAACCACCGTATTCAACTCTTTCGGTTCCTTGGTTCACCGCAGTGATCTGCCCGCCGGAGTTTGTTTGCGCGGTCGGATTTCGATTCGGCGTTCAACAAAGATTTGGAGGCATTATCGGCCGCGAGCGGAGATCTCGTTGTTGCGACAGTGTCTTTATTTGAAGACTCCATGACCCGGCCATGACAAAAAACCCTGCCATTTATGTGCGCTTCGTCACGTGTTCATTAACTCAAGCATTGATTTGGGAATAAATACCGAATATGCTCCAGCCTGTCGATGGGATTCGACTGAACCTGCGGGCCGTTCGCAATCAAACGCGGAGGGCTCACGCCGGCAGCGAGGTTCGAATCGAATTTCACCGGACTCGAGAACGGAGGGCAAAAAATGATGAAGAGAGCGCTTGTGATGAGCTTTTGCGTGGTCCTGGTGGCGGGAATCGCCAGTGCCCAGATTACCGGCAGCGCACACGACTTCAGTAGCGAGACGTGGTCGAACGGCACCATCTGCCTGCCGTGCCACACGACCCACGATGGTGAGACCTCCTTTGTCGCGCCGCTGTGGAACCACGAAGTGACCGTGGCCAGCTTTCAGATGTACACCAGCGGCACCCTCGATGGGGAGGTCGATACGCAGCCGGCCGATGTCTCCAAAGCGTGCCTGTCCTGTCATGACGGCACCGTCGCGCTCGAGAACTTTGGTGGGAACACAACCGGATCGACCTATATCGACGGTGGCGCCCTGGTCGGAACCGATCTGTCGAACGATCACCCGATCAGCGTGACCTACAGCGCAGGAACGGGTGCGGGTCAGGATCCCGAGCTCAACCCGACATCGGCGACCTATGCCGATGGGACCATTGCAGACTATCTCTTCGCCAACAAGGTGGAGTGCGCCACCTGCCACGACGTCCACAACGGTGGGGCCGTCGGGGGTAACCCGTCCCTGTTGGTGGAGGATCCGGGTGGCAGCCTGATGTGCATTCGTTGCCACGCGAAGTAGTCTGATCCCGCTGATGATGCAAGCTCGCGGCACGGGGGGCGATCGTCTCGCCTCCCGTGTCTTTTTTTGGGTGGTTTCTCCTGGTCGGAGGAACACCGCAATCGGCAGACGATTGCTGAATGCGGTCGTCATCTTTGCGGCAACGGTACAGCTTGTCGCCCCGATTGCCCAATCGGCCTCGGTGGTCGATTCGGTGGCGATCGTCAATGGCCGGCAACTCGAGGCGTGGGAACTCGATCGTGAACTGGCGGTGCGGATTTCGGTTGGAAGCTACCATCGGCAGATCTCCCAGGAGAAGAAGACCGAATTCAGGTGCGAGTCTCTCAAAGCTCTGGTGCTCAAAGAACTCAAGCGGCAGTGGGCGGGGGAGAACCCCGTCGATGTCGATGAAGCAGCAGAAGAGGCGGCCTGGCAGGAAGTGCGGGCGCGCTTCACCAGCGAGGGGCAATACCGCTCCGCTCTCGAGACCAAGGGAATCGTCGAGGACGCCTTCCGACTGGCCCTCCGTCGAGATGCCGTCGCCGAGGCGGTTGACGAGTCGATCGTTTCCAGCGTCACGTCTCCAAGCGAGACTGAGGTTGAGGTCTTCTTCATCCTCAACAGCGATGACTATGTGAACCCGGAAGCCCGGCACGTGACTCACATCCTGGTCCACGTTCCACCGTCCGCGACCGTGGAAACCTGGCAGGCGTCCGAGCAACACGCACGTCAGCTTGCCGAGGAAGCCCGTCGGGAAAGCCTCCCGCTTCTCGTGGTGGGTGAGTCCGATCTCGAGAGCCTCCCTCCTCGGTTTCGCGATGAGGTCGGCGATATCGGCTTTGTCCACCGTGGATCGCTGTTGCCCGCCGTCGATGAGGCGGTCTTCTCGGCGGAGGTTGGAGAGGTGATCGAGCCGGTGAAATCGATCTACGGTTATCATGTGTTGCAAGTGATCAGCACACGTCAATCAAAACCGATCGAACTCGCTGCCGTGCGGGCTGCAGTGGAGGAGCGAATTACGCGGGAGAAGAGACAGCATCGGCTCGACGAATTCGAGTTTCAGTTGTTTGACCTTGCGACGATCGAGGTTCTCGAATGCGTCGAGAGATTCTGAACCTCGTAGCTCGCCGGCTCTGCGCTGGGGTCTGTCTGTGGTGCTTTGCCGGGTCCGCCTGGGCCTCGAGCGGGGCGACCTTCACGCTGGGCCTCTCGGCGGAGTACCTGAGCGACTCGCAGGAATACGCCGGCGTTTCCACCAAGCGATCGAATCTCCAAACCGTCCTCTGGGCGGCCGTTGTCGGTCACCTCGTCGATCCGAGATTCATGACCTTTGATGCCAGTGTTGCAAAGACTCTGTCGAATCAGACGATTTCCGGCCAACAGGACAATGAGGTCGACGACACCTACTACGACGGGTCGCTGCGGTTCTTCAACAACCGTGCGATTTCGTTCGAAGTCGGTGCGGGCCGTCAGGGAACCGACGTCACCGGTCTCCAACAGGGGGCGATCGTCGATGGGGTGCGCAGCTATCAGCGGTACGGCCTGCGAGCCCTCGGCGGCCAGTGGTTCCGTCTCAATCTTCGGCACTGGGAGCAGAGCTTCGCCGCGGACCAGCCGGACACGCTGCGTGATGAGGACTCCGCCTGGAGCGAGCTGTCGACCCAGGCGGCCGTCGGCAAAGTCGATGCCATGCTGCAGCTTCTGTGGAAGGAGAACAATCTCTTCGGGGATGGTCTTCAGCAGGAGATCGGATCCGGACGGTTCGACCTCGACATCAACCGGACCGGGCGGGTCTACTGGCACACCGACCTCATTGGAAATGTCTACCGTTCCGCCCAGAATCACGAAGAGTTCTCGCCGTGGACGACGAATTACCTGTTCAGAAACCAGTTGCGCCACCGATACAGTCAACACGGATTCTGGGATCTCAGGGCGGATATGCGGGTAGTCCGCGTCGACACCGAGCCGGTTGAGGAGGTCATCACCGGAAACGCCTCGGCCAACCTCGTGGCACCGCTGAGCCCGTCGACCTTTCTCGAGGCCGAACTCGGCTATCTCAGCAACGAGTACGGTGACGGCCTGCGGCTGACCCAGCCCCGGGCGGGCCTCGGGCTGAGGTGGGGTCAGCAGTTCGGCCGCTGGTGGGTGTCGTTCTACCCCCGGGTGACCTATCTCAGAGCCGACCCGGAGGAACTCGAGCAGGAGTCGGCCTTCGGCTCGCTGATCTTCGGGTCCGTTCGCTACCAACTTCCCCGTTCGAGTGTGACCTTGGAGGGCGAATACTTCGACAACCAACTCTCGATCCCGGACTACAGCGTCGGCGAACCCCCCATCGGGAGCGCGTTTCTCGCAGGTCTCGACCGGCGGCGCTACCGCGGACGGGTGATCTTCGAGTATCGGCCCACCCGCCGAGCCGCGTTCTCGCTCGACTTTGACTATCGCAACCGGGTGCGGGTGGATCGTGGGTTCGAGATCGAGGAAGATGTAGCCCGCGCCCAGCTCAACATGGCGCTTGGACGGGTGACCATCGGAGCCTCCGCCGACCGGTTCGAGATGGTCGGAAGCGAGATCCCGACCTTGACCGATGTGTGGCAGGCGAACATCAGCTGGGGTCCGACGTACTGGTTGCTCTTCGACGGGTTCGTACGCTCCGAGGAGCGCAGGATCTTCGATCATATTGGCACGTACGAGTTCGCAGAGCTCGGAGTGCGATTCAACTACGCCAAGCTTTCATTCTATGCTCGGGTGCGAGAGCAGCGAACCGAGGAGGCGGGACTCGAACAGCGCCGATTTCGACGGATTTGGGTCGGTGTGAGGCGTTTGTTCAACATCAGAGCCGGAGACAACCGAAGATGAGGACGCAACGATTCGCACTCGTAATTCTCCTAGCAGCGGGTTGCCTGCCGTCGCGGGCGATCTGTGCCGAGGGCCCGGTCTGGCCGCCCCCCGGAGCTGAGGCTCCGGCCGAGGTTGCCTGGCAGGCCATCGTCGAGGAGTTCCGCCCCAAGGGCCTGGGACGATTCTTCCGCGCGGTGGCAGGCGCAGAGCGACATCAGCAGGCGTGGACTCTGCCGCGGCCCGTCGCCGTGGCTCTCGCCAAAGACCGGGTCTTCGTGGTGGACACGGCCATGAGCTGGGTGATCGGCGGCAAGACCGATGGAAGCTCCGCGGTCAAGCTGAAGCTGCCTGACGGTGTGCAACCGGTCGCTATCGCCTCGACCCCGGATGGGAATCGGATCCTGGTCGCGGATCGGGAACTCGGAGTCGTCTTCGCTTTCGACCTCAAAGGCTCGCTGCTCGGCGAAGTCGTGGGTCGAGATTTGGTGCAGCGTTGTGGTGGGATCGCCGCGTGTGCGAATGGCGATGTGTTGATCACCGATGCTGAGGCCGGTCAGGTCGTTCGTGTCTCCACCGATGGACTCGAGGTGGCCAGGTCGGGCGGGCGTGGAACCGGCGATGGAGAGTTCAACACTCCGACCGCTGTTGCCGAAGCACCGGACGGCACGGTTTGGGTCCTCGATCCCTTCAATTTCCGGGTCCAGCAGCTCGACGCCGAACTTCAATACCTGTCTCAGTTCGGCCAGCACGGGGATGGGTCCGGGCATTTTGCCCTTGCCAAGGGGCTGGCGATTGATCCCGACGGCCATATCTATGTGTCCGACGCACGCTTTGATGCAGTTCAGGTCTTTGACGGGGAGGGGCAGCTTCTCCTGATCATCGGTGGTCGTGGTTTCTCAGCGGGCGAATTCTGGACACCCGGAGGTCTCGCCATCGATCGACGCGGTCATCTGGCCGTGGCGGATACCGGGAATCGACGGATCCAACTCATGCGCTACCAGCGAAGGGAAAACCAGAAATGAGACGCGCGGCAATCACCCTGACGATGGTATTGGGTTTGGCTGTTCTGGCCTGGTCCCAGGAAAGCATACGCGACACCCCTCACAATCTTTCCGTGACCGGTCCGGGCACCGTCAGGGCGGTGTCCGAAACCAGGGTGTGTGTCTTCTGTCACACGACCCACAACGCCGCCTTCCATGCGCCGTTGTGGAATCGGGAGAACCCGGGAGGCAGCTACCAGATGTACTGGAGCGAGACCATGGACGCCTATGGATCCTCGGGGGAGGCGCCGCAGCCCAATGGTTCGTCGAAACTCTGCCTTTCCTGCCACGACGGAACCATTGCACTCGGATCGACGGTTTCGTCGGGTCGTATCGAGATGCGTGGAGGAATCACGACCATGCCGTCGACCTCGGAATCAAATCTCGGCCGAGACCTCAGCGGTGATCACCCGGTCTCCTTCACGGTGACGGACCACCTGGTCACGACCAACAATTCCAAGGGCGATGTCCCTCTGAGATCGTTGTCGGAGATGCGGAACCACCCCCTCGCGAAGCTCGACAAGGAGAATCGCATCCAGTGCACGACCTGCCACGATCCCCATCGCGACCCTTATGGAAATTTCCTTCTCACCGCAAAACCGGGGGAGCTATGCATCGCGTGTCATTCCTGAGGACTGCTGCGGCGGCGATTGTCCTGATCGCCCCGGTGGCCTCGGCCGTTGATCTCGGCAAGCACTTCGAGCCGGGCAAGCTCGCCGAAGACTGTACACCGTGCCATCAGGGTCACGGGGCCGCCCGAACACCCATGTTGACGACCGAGAGCGACCTCATGTGCATTGAGTGCCACCAGACGGGCGCAGCTGAGCCCGGCCGGCGTGAAGCACTTGGAATGGACTCCGGCGCCGATCCGGCGGACATCCGTGTGGAAATGGTCAAACCGGTGATCCACCGCGGGGCGCGTTGTATAGACTGCCACAGTGTTCATGGCATCGGCCGGCTTCAGGGGGCGCCTGGGGCCAACCTCAATCTCGGACGGCAGAAGCCTTCGCCGAAACGGGGCTTCGCCAGCGAGGCGAATCTCTGCCTTTCGTGTCACGGAACCCGGTCGACAATGGTCTCGGATCCTCATGACATCGGTCTGCTCTTTGATTCGAGGAATCCCTCGTTCCACCCGGTCCTCGCCATCGGTGTCGGCGAGGTCCCAAGCCTCTTGCCTCCATTGACACCTGATTCCCTCATCAACTGTTCTGATTGCCACACAAACGATGATGTCCGTGGTGCGCGTGGACCGCACGGGAGCCGAGTGCCGGGGCTGCTCGGCGCCGACTACTCATTGCAGGATGGGCAGCCGGAATCGGAGGCCGGATACGCTCTGTGCTATCAGTGCCACGATCGGAAAATCGTCCTCGATTCCGATCCCTTCCCATACCACCGACTGCACGTTGTGGACCAACGAACCGCGTGCGTCCTGTGCCACGATGCGCACGGTGCGACCGCTGGGCGGGCCCTCATTCGCTTCAACGAACCCACGGCGATCACCGGCGTTCTGGCCTCGAGTTCTGGGCGGCTCGAATACAGTTCTGAGGCGGCGGGGATGGGGGGCTGCTATCTCACCTGCCACGGCGTTGATCACGACCCCCTCGGTTATGGGCCCATGTTCACAACCAAAGGCCGCCCCAGGTTTGTCGATCCCAATCGTGATGGGGCCCTGGGTCGGCATCCGGCCGGCACCCAGGCGGCGCCGCGAGCGGGCACCAGATCCGACGGCAGGAAACAGTGAGGCTTCAAAACACCACCCTCGCTGATACGGTCCTGTCCGCGAGTTCGAGTGGGTCCGTGATCCAAGGCACTGAAAGTGGATGGCCTCTTTCGCGACAATCAATAATCGGAACGGTTCCCGTTAAAGAGTGTGATTCGGTTTCGAGAAAGGAAAACGGAGTGAGACGCCCACCAACGAAGGATGGCGACCCGAGGGGCGCGAGCGCACGCTGGAATGGCTCCGCGCGGTCAGGGATGACCGCCCGAGTGACAGTGCTCATTGCTGTCGGCGTGATCATCCTCGGACTGCCGGGAACGACGTCCGCACAGCTGTGTAACTGGGACGGCACACCGATGCTGCCGCCACCTGAAGTCGATGCTCTGGGCACACAGCTGGAGATCCTGCGGGCCCCGGCCCGTCTGGCGGTCGACTCCGCCGACAACGTCTACGTCACCGATCCGACCCGGGGAACGATCGTGGTCATGGATGTCTACGGAGACGTCATCGAAATGCGCAGTGGATTGGGGGCTCCCCTGACCGTCGCGGTGGACGCCTTTGACAACATCTACGTGGGCGATGACGCGACAGGACGGATCGACATCTTCGATTCTCTGTGGCAGCACGCTGGCGTCCTCGGTAGCGGTGCGGGGGAGTTCATGGCCGCAACCGATATCGCCATCGATCCGGATCCAGGTTTTGGTTTTGTCTTCGTCTCCGATGGTGAGGCGAACCTGATCAAGGTCTACGGTCCCGATGGCCAGATGGTCCGATCATTCGGAGGCTCTGGAACTGGTCCGGGAGAGTTCGATTTTCCGTCAGCCGTTTGGGTGAGTCCGTACGGTGAGGTCTATGTCGGAGACCAGAACAATGATCGTGTCCAGGTTTTCGATCGTGACGGTGCTTTTCTTCGCTGCTTCGGGGCTCAGGGCGGGGGAAACCGAAACTTCGGCCGGATCCAGGGTCTGACAGGGGACCTCGATGGCAGAATCTATGTCGCCGATGCGTTCCAGAGCCATGTCAAGGTCCTCGACGGCGCCGGTGCGGATCTCGGGACCATCGGCAGCCTGGGAGATCGTTCCGGTCAGTTCCGGACCCCCTTCGGCGTGGTGATAGATAGCACCAACCGGCTGTTCGTGTCATCAGTGAACAGCGGTCGGCTCGAGGTCTTTGGGTTGGACGACTACGGAGTCGTTCCTCCCTCCGGCCTGATCTTCAACGACGGATTTGAATCTGGAGATGTTCATGCCTGGTCTGAAGCTGTTCCGTAGACCGCCGAAGGGGATTCTCGTGCGGGGAATTCTGCTGTCGATGGCTTTGCTGCTTGTCGTCCCAGGCGCCGATGCGCTGGATCCGCCGCACGACGCCTCGTGGGCCATAGACTGCTCGAGTTGTCACACGACTCACAGTGCGTCCGGCGGTGGACTCACGACCGTGGGAGGCAACGGCAATCTGTGTCTGAGCTGTCACGTCTTCGGCGGTCTCGCCGCGGGGCTTCCTTTCGTCGATGCCGATCAGGCGTTGCCGGGCCCCGGTCTGCCTTCGGGTACCAGCCCGTCGGGAAATTCTCACCGATGGGACGCCGGCGCCGCCGGCCACGTCAAGCCCGATGGCGGCAACACGTCGGTGGGCGAGGTCGCTCCGGGCGGCCTATTCGTTGGGAAATTTCCAAAGACCTACACGGTGACAATGACCTCTTCCGGGGATGTCGGTGCGGCCGTCTTCTCGTGGAACGACACCCTGGCGGGCGGAGGCGCCGGATTGACCACCGGCGCCGATGTGCTCCTCGACGAGGGTGTCATGGTGACGTTCACCAACGCCGAGGCTTCGCCGTCTTTCGTGGCTGGGGACGTGTGGCGGATCTATGTTCGGGCCGATTTGAGGCATCCGCAAACGGCGGCCATGTCGAGCCGTCTCGAGGACGGCCGAGCCATGTGTTCGACCTGCCACGACCAGCACAAGCAGGCGAGAGAGCCCTTCGATGCCACGGCGCCGCCATACGGTGGAGCTGGGACCGGTGAAGGACGCCACTTCATGCGGATCGACGACGACGAGGGCGCCAGCTGCAACGACTGCCACGGATTCAGGGATGTGACGGTCTCCATTGATGGATCGCACCCGGTTGGCCGAAGTGTTCCCGGCTCGGGAGGCTACCAGCAGCCTACGACGCTGCCGCTGGATCCCATGAACTGGATGGTGTGCATGACCTGTCACCAGGTCCATGACGCACCCACGAGCGATGGGTCGCTGCTGCGCAGAGTGGATCGAACGGGTCTGTGCACCGAGTGTCACACTCTCGCCGACACCGCGACCCCCGCAGCCCATCTCGACCCGGCCTCCACCGGGGCACTCTGGCCCGGCGGACAATATGGATCGACCTTCCCGGCCATCACGGACGTATCCCAGACCGCGAGCTGTTCCGGTTGCCATCAGGCGCACGGCTGGCCCGACACCAACGATGTCGATCGGGATTACCCCCGGCTCCAGATCGATCTCGAAGAAGACCTGTGTTTCACATGCCACGATGGGAGCCCGGCGAATGCCGACGTGCGGACCGACTTCCTCAAGAACTCGGCACACCCGTTGGATCTGGCATCCGAGGTTCACCAGCCGGGCGAGCCCGCCGTCGTGACCACCCGTCACGTCGAGTGCGAAGACTGCCATGGTCCGCATGACGCAGTGGCGAGAGTCAACCTTCCCGGCGCCACCACCTCGCCTCGACCGGCTTCGGGGCCGCTCGAAGGTGTTTCCGGCGTCAACCTGGCCGGCAACGAGGTGAGTCCCGCATCCTATGAGTACCAGCTCTGTCTTCGTTGTCACGCCGACAGCCCCAATCTGCCGTCGCCGTCCACGCCGCGCCAATTCCCCGAATCCAACCTCCGACTCGAATTCAACGGCTCGCTGGCGTCCTATCACCCGGTCGCGATGGAAGGAACGAACTCCAGCGTGCCGAGTTTGACCACCGGGTGGGACGAAACCAGCCTGATGAGCTGCACCACATGCCACAACAACGACGACGGCCCGGTGACCGGCGGTTCGGGCGCCAACGGCCCGCACGGCTCGGACTGGCCGCATCTGCTCGAGCGTCGCTATGAGACCACGGACCCCCAACAGTTCAACCAGCAAAAATACGCCATGTGCTTCAAGTGCCACTCATGGCAGAACCTGGCTGGCGGCAACAGCTTCGACGACCACTCCAAACACGTCTCCGGCGAGCAGACGCCATGCAACGTCTGCCACGACCCGCACGCTTCGGCTAACCCCAAACTCATCAACTTCGACACCTCGGTGGTGACGCCCTTCAACGGCACCCTCGAGTTCGTGTCATCGGGGACCCACCAGGGTGAGTGCACGTTGACCTGTCACGGCGAGGAACACGACCCCTATACCTATTGAACCGTTCCGCGGTCCCCGGTCCGGACAACCCGGCCGGAAAGCAAGATCCGGGCGGGGGTCCTATCAGGATGCACTTCCGCTCCCCGTGGTGTCCCCCGGGTGGTGACCACGACGTCCGCGGTCACCGAGTCGTCGCGAGATGAATCCCGCGATCAGAGCCGACGCCGCGGCGCCGCCCGCGCCGACACAGGCGAAGCACGAGGTGCAATCGCAAGTCGGCGCGCCCCTCAACCCGGGCGGATGGGAGGACGGTCTATTTACTCTTCAGCAACGATCTCAGCATCCTTGAGCATGACCGCATAGGTATAGCCGGCGCCAAAATCCTGATTGGTGACCAGGGTGCCGGTGGCGGTCACAATGTCCCCGACAGAGGCGGTGCCGAGCGTGGTGACGGTGAGATCGTGCGATCCTTCAGCCGCCGAACCCGTGCCATCCTGGAGATGGATCCAGTTCGTGCCCAGAATTCCGCCGTTGTACTTGACCACTCGTCCGCGGACGGTGATCGAGGTGTCAGCGAGTTTGGCGGTTTCGGACCAGATCTGCCCCACCGTCACACCGCCATCGGCAGGCTCGACCGGTTCCGTCGCCTGGCTGGACGCATCATGGGCGGAGACGGTTTCTCCGGCCACGGCTGGGTGACCCGCGGGCATGGAGGGCGAGGCTGTTTCGCCTTTGCGCATGATCTGCGAGGTGAAATAGACCACTGGGAAGGTACGGTCCAGGCTCTCACTGTGAAAATCCTGCATCGGCATTTCCAGGGGAACAACGACAACCTCGCCCACGGCCACGTCGAATCGTGTGGCCGCGGCCCAGATTTCTTCGCCTCCCGTATCGACGCGAACATAGGTGTAGTTCCCGGCGTTCATGGTCTCCACGACCGTGCCGGTCGCGGTGGCGCCGGCGGGGGCCATGCTCTGGGCCGCCTCGATATCGGTCTGGTTCTGGGAATTCTCGTCCTCGGGCTGTTCGGCGGTACACGCACCGACGACGCCGAGCGAGGCGGCCATCAATAGCGACATGGTGATTCGATAGGTCATATTGGTTTCTCCTGTGTCTCCGTCAGCGTGGACGGTTGGGTGGCTTTTATCGATCCAAAACGACGTGGGACTCAGATCTCGAGCTCCTCGCCATGACTATGACGGCAGATCCACTTTCGCCCTGCCGACACCGTAGTATTCGAACCCGTTGTCCGCCATGCGTTCGGGGCTGCAGACGTTGCGCAGATCCACGATGGCGTTGCCTGTGAGCGCCGACTTGATCCGGTCCATATCCAGGGAGCGGAACTGGTTCCACTCGGTGACGATGACCAGGGCGTCGGCGCCGGAGGCGGCGTCGTAGGAGTCTTCGCAATACTCCACCGATGCCGGGAGATAGGTCTTGGCGTTGTCCATGGCCACCGGATCGAAGGCGCGCACCTTGGCGCCCTCGTTGACCAGCGTCTCGGCGATGGGGATCGAGACGGACTCCCGCATATCGTCGGTCTCGGGTTTGAAAGAGAGACCGAGGAGGGCCACCGTTTTGCCGGCGAGGTTGTTACCGAGCGCAGCGCGGACCTTCTCCACCGCCCGGGCCTTCATCCGCTCGTTCACCGTCACGACGGTCTCGACGATGTCGAAGGGCCTCCCGGCTTCGCGGCCGATCTCGGCGAGGGCCAGGGTATCCTTCGGGAAGCACGACCCACCATAACCCGGTCCGGGGTGGAGGAACTTGGATCCGATCCTCTTGTCCAGCCCCATCCCCTTGGCGACGTGGTGGACATCGGCGCCGATGAGTTCACAGATTTCGGCAACTTCGTTGATAAAGGTGATCTTGGTGGCGAGGAAGGCGTTAGACGCGTACTTGATGAGCTCCGACGACTCGACATTGGTGATGACGAATGGGGTGTCGCGGAGAAAAAGCGGCGAGTAGATGTCCTTCATGATGGCGATGGCCTGGTGGTCCCGGGCGCCGATCACCACCCGGTCGGGGCGCATGAAGTCTTCGATGGCCGAACCCTCACGAAGGAATTCGGGATTGGATACGACTGAAAAGGGTTGATTGCTCGTGGTGCGCCCTGAAATGGTCTTTTCGATGAGCTGACCGGTCCCGGTGGGCACCGTGGACTTGGTGATGACGACCTTGTAGCCGTCGAGGTTGTCGGCGATGGACTCGGCGACCTGAATGACATACGACAGATCGGCCGAACCGTCCTTTTTGGGCGGGGTGCCGACGGCAATGAAGACCGCCAGTGCGCTTCTGATGGCCGGGTCGAGATCGGTGGTGAAGTGCAGACGTCCGGCCTTGGCGTTCTTCTCCACCAGTGCGTCGAGGCCGGGTTCGTAGATTGGCATCTCACCGCGCAGCAGCATGTCGATCTTCCGTTCGTCCTTGTCGACACACGTCACGTTGATGCCGAAATCGGCCAAGCACGCTCCGGTGACCAGTCCCACATAGCCCGTACCTACCACGCAGATGTGCATCGAAACCTCCTCACACGTAGGGTCGAGATTCTAACAGAGTGAGACGCAATCCGGCCGGTTTCGTGTACCCTGTCGGGGCCGGCTCGATGGTCGGCTCGTCATTGCGAACTTGGAGTGTGTAGTGAATAGATGGCGGATGGATTTCGGTGAGTCGTTTGAGGCCATTTTGGGGCGAATTCGCAGGCTCATACTGGTGGTATGGGTCAAGGATTCACCATGAAATGGGCCAAACGACACCCGAAAGGCGCCGCCGATTCTATGCACTACACACTCCTTGGCCCAAGGAGTCCCGCCATGCCCATTCCGCTGCTCGATCTCAAACGCCAGTACGAACCCCTGCGCGACGAAATGGAACGAACCCTCAACGAGGTCGCTGCGAGCCAGTACTTCATCCTCGGACCCGAGGTTGAGAAATTCGAAAAGTCCGCCGCCACGTGGCTCGGAGTCGAGCACGCCATCGGCGTGGCGTCGGGAACCGACGCGCTTCTGATCGCTCTCATGGCCCTCGATGTCGGACCCGGTGACGAGGTCATCCTGCCGACCTTCACCTTCTTCGCCACCGCCGGGGTGGTTTCCCGTCTGGGTGCGACACCGGTCTTTGTCGACATCGACCCAGTTGACTTCAACATGGATCCCGCCCTGGTGCGCGAGAAGGTCTCGGATCGCACCAAGGCGATCATCCCGGTTCACCTCTTCGGGCAGTCGGCCGATCTCGAAGCGATCCGCGAAGCCGCCGGCGATGTTCCGATCCTCGAGGATTGCGCCCAGGCATGGGGCGCCGACTTCGGCGGCCGTTATGTCGGTGGCCACGGCATCATGGGTGCCTTCAGCTTCTTTCCGTCAAAGAACCTCGGTGGATTCGGTGATGGCGGGATGGTGACGACCAACGATGCCGAGATGGCCGCCAAACTGAGGGAACTCCGCGTCCACGGCCAGTCCGGGCCGTATCTCCACCCGATCGTCGGTGGGAACTTCCGGCTCGACGCCATCCAGGCGGCTGTGCTCCGGGTCAAGATGCCCCATGTCCAGGGTTGGGTCCAGGGGCGCCGCGCCAACTCCATGCGGTATGTCGATGCCTTCACCCAGAGGGATCTGGACAAGGTCCTCGGTCTGCCGCTCGCTCTGTCGGGCCGAGGCCACACCTATAATCAGTTCGTGATCCGTGCGCCGCGTCGTGACGAGCTGAAGCAGCACCTCCTGGATCGCGAGATCGGGTGTGCGGTCTACTACCCCCTGTGTCTCCACCTCCAGCCGTGTTTCAGCGATCTCGGTTACGCGGAAGGCGACTGTCCAGTGGCGGAGCAGGCGAGTGCCGAGGTTTTGGCGCTGCCGGTCTTCGGCGAGCTCACGGAAGGGGAGATCGAAGAAGTCGTGGGCGCGATTGCGGAGTTCTACACGGTTTGATCGATTCATGAAGCTGCTGCTGGTCTCGAGCCGATTTCCCTGGCCGCCGTGGCGGGGGAATCAGCTTCGGACGATCCAGTGGCTCGACGCGCTTGCGGACCACGAGCGCCTCCTCATCTGTCCGCCGCCCGCCGATGTCACCGAGCCGCCCGGCGGGGGTGCTGAAATCCGCTTCCTTCCCGGAGTAGGGGTCGCGAGCGCGATCGGCGTCGGCGCCGCCGTTTTCACCGGTCGGCCGGCCCAGGAGGGACTCTACGCTTCGCCTGCCGGGAAAGAAATTGTGGCTGAGGCTGTGCGTCACTGGCAGCCCGATGTGGCGGTGGTTCAGATGGTCCGCAGCGGCTGGGCCGCGGATGCGATCAGGCAGGCCGATCCCGGCCTTCCGATGATCTTCGACGCCATCGATTGCATGGCTCTCCACTACCTCAGAGCGGCCGCGTCGGCGGGCGGGCTGATCCGGTCGGCATACCGCTGGGAAGCCGAGCGCTGTCGTCGTCGTGAATCGGAGTTGGTCGCCACCGCTTTCAGCACCGCCGTGAGCGGAAGGGATTTGCGGGCTCTTGGGGCTGGCGCTCATGGGATGGTCGTTGCGGTCGCTGCAGGGGCGGAGGTCACGCACGCCGATCCGTCGTCCGCCGAGCCCATCGTTCTCCTCTCCGGGAATCTGGGGTATCGGCCGACCGTCCGCTCGGCCCTGTGGTTTGCCGATCGCATATGGCCGAGGATTCGTGACCGTACGCCCGCGGCGAGGTTGATTCTCGCGGGTGCCCGCCCCGCCCCGGCCGTCCATCGGCTCGCATCGGAGCCGGGGATCGAGGTCTTCGGCGATGTCGATGATCTCGGGACCTTCCTGGCCCGAGCGAGGGTGGCTATCGCCCCCATGGCCAGTGGTTCGGGAGTCCCCATCAAGATTCTCGAAGCCCTGGCTGCGGGAATTCCGGTCATCGCCGATCCCTGGTCGGCGGATGGACTCGAAGATCCGTCGGCGGTGATTGTGGCCGACACCGATGCGGCGTGGGTGGAGAACCTGTCCCGCCTGCTTGATGATCCGCATGCGGCGCGACACCAGGCCGCCCGGGGAACCGAGGTCTGGCGATCACACTATGCGCCGGAGAGGGTTGCGGCTCAGATTCGTGAAGCCGTCGACGCATCGGTTTCGCGAGTCCGGCAAACACTCCCATGACATCACGCACACTCAGCGATGATTGAGTTTCTCAGTCTTTTTGTCGGTCTGGTCATCGGCGTTCACAAGGTCGATGTGACGGTTTCCGGGCCGGTCGCGCGGGTTGAGTTCCGCCTCGATGGCGAGGTCGTGGCCGAGGTCGAGGGCACACCATGGGTGACTCAGGTCGATTTTGGTCGGAAGCTCCTTCCGGTGGAATTCGAGGCTGTGGCGTTTGATGCCGGCGGTCTCGAGGTCGGCAGGGACCGTCAGCTGCTCAATCTTCCGGGTCAACGGGCGGAGGCCGAGATCGTTGCCATCCGGGATGATTCGGGCGCCGTCACCGCGGCTCGGCTGACATGGACAAGTCCCGAGTTCGGGAAGCCCAGAAAAACCAGGATCGAACTCGATGGTCGCGAACTCAAAGTGCGGCCCCCGTATCGCATCGATCTCACCGGCATTCCGGAACAAAGGGTCCATGTCCTGACCGCCGATTTCGAGTTCTCTTCCGATCTCGTCATCCGACGCGAGCTCGTCTTCGGCCCCGAGTTCGAGGGTCAGCACGACTCGGGGCTCACCGCGATCACAGTGGTCCTCGACGACCTCGATGAGCTGCCGTCCATCGAGGTGATGGATGGTTGGTTTGTCAAAGCCGGATCCGATCTCAGGGTGGCAGCGGTCGAGAAACCCGGCGCGCGGGTTGTTCTTGTGCGGGATCCGACCGTCGTCCATCGATTGGCGGCCATGGAACCGGAACTCGAACAACGCCGCAAGAAAGCGCGCCGAGATTCATCGAAGCGGCGCTCTCTCGATGCCTTTGACGATGACGTGGAACTACTGACCCTGTCGCCGGAGCCCGTGGTCTCCGACGAGGAGTCGGCTGCGACCTTGCTCTTTCCGTTCTCCGCCAAACCGAATCCGGGCTCGGAGGGAATCGTGGCCGGAACCATCGGAACATCCCCTGCGTCCCTCCTTGCAGGTCCGTTGATGTTGTCCGATGCCGTTGCCGTGGCCGGACTTCGTGCCGCCGAGGGCAATGGACGGCGCGCTGTGATTCTTCTGCTCGGGCAGGAGCGTGAGGACGGGAGCCGGTTTTCGGTCGAGGCCGCTCGGAGGTATCTCAGCGCCCTCAGGGTGCCGCTCGTTGTCTGGGACCTCTCCGGTCCGGCCAAAGATGTTCCGCTGGGTTGGGGCGATTCTCGTCCGGTGGACAACGTTGACGATCTCGTGCGTGCGGTGCGCCGGGTGCGTTACCAACTCGATGAACAACGGATCATCTGGGTCAACGGACGCCATCTGCCGCAGGAGATAGAGCTGTCGGAAAAGGCGAAAGGTATCAGCCTCGCACGGTGATATCCGTGTGGTTAGCCGAAGAGTTCGAGCACCTCGATGTCGCCCTTGCCTTCCCGGACGAGAACGGGCTCGCTTCCCGAGAGATCGATCACCGTGGAGGGCTGAGCCACCAGGGGGCCGCCGTCGACCACGACATCGACCCGGTCATCGAGGGTCGACTCGACCTCGACCGGTTCGATGACCCAGTCGTCGTCCGGGGTGCGGACCGACGTCGTCAGGAGTGGTTCGTCCAGTGCTTCGAGCAGGGCCAAGGTGATGGGGTGATCCGGCATCCGAATACCGATGGTGCGCCGTTTTCGGAGCATGATCTTGGGCACCTCGGAAGTCGCCTCGAAGATAAAAGTGTAGGGTCCTGGCAGGACCCGTTTCAACAACCTGAAATACGGGGTGGTGACGCCGCGCGCATACTCACCCACGGTGGTCATGTCGCCGACCAGGATGGCCAGCGGTTTCTTCGGGTCCATATCTTTGAGAGCGTAGATCCTCTTGATGGCTTTGTGTTGGCTGATACCGCAGGCGAGACCATAGACGGTATCGGTGGGGATGATGGCAACGCCACCCTTGCGCAGCACATCTGCGGCGCGGGCAACGAGCCAGGGCTCGGTATCGGTGGGGTCGATTTCGATGATCACCATAGACTCCGGATCTCGTGTATAGCCCGGGATCGCCGTGCCGTCAACTCGTCGAGCGGCGGCGCAGCCCCCGGGATGCCGCGCTACAATGACCGCCACTGCCGCAATGCGGCGAGTATTGCAGCTAAAACCAAACGGGAGGCGCGGCATGAGTGAGAGCGGATTGAAGAAGATCGGCGTCATCGGCATCGGCACCATGGGCAACGGGATCGCCCAGGTTGCCGCACAGAGTGGGTTCGAGACCGTGGTGATGGATGTGGATGCAAGTGTTCTTGACAAGGGTCTCGATGCGGTCAGCCGCAGTCTCGATCGGTTGGTCAAGGCATTTGAAAAATCCGGTGGTGAAAAGGGGATCGACAGCGACACCAAGGACCAGGCCTTTGCCCGGCTGAGCACCACCACCCAGAGCGAAGATCTCCTCGATTGCGACCTCATCATCGAGGCCGTACCGGAAAGACCCGAACTCAAGGAGAAGATCAACCGCAAGCTGGCCGAAATCGGCTACGACAAGATCCTGGTTTCGAATACCTCGGGGATTTCCATCACCCGGCTCGGCGCCGCCTACGGGAAGCCCGAGAAGTTCATGGGCATGCACTTTATGAACCCGGTGCCGATGCAGAAGGGTGTCGAGATCATTCGCGGGCTCGCGACGTCGGAAGAGACTTATGAGACCATCGTCGCTCTTTGCCACGACCTCGGCAAGATCGAGATCGCAGCCGAGGATAAGGCCGGTTTTGCCATCAACCGGATGTTCGTGCCCTTTGTCAACGAGGCCATCCGGATCATCGAAGAGGGGATTGCGTCGGTCGAGGATGTCGACAAGTGCACCTACTGCCTGGGTCACAAGATGGGTCCGCTGATGACCGCTGACTACGTTGGTCTGGACACCATGCTCTTTATCTGCGAAGTCATCGAAGAAGAGCTCGGGAGCTTCTACAAACCGAGCCCTCTGCTCAAACGTCTGGTTGAGTCGGGTCAACTCGGGGCCAAGACCGGCAGTGGTTTCTACACTTGGGAGAAGTACAAGGCGACGGGGATCAATCCCGAAATCGTTCGCTACCGGATCAAGTAAACGCAAACGTCGCAACCGCCAAGGCACGAAGACACAAAGAAAAACACGAAGTTCATGAGAAGGGCCTGGCCATCGGCCGGCCCCTTCTCGTGGTCTTTGATGGGATAAGCGATGATCTACGGCTGCCAGTCCGGAGGGTGTTTCGTTCCCGACGCGCGAACCGATCGATCTCGGGAATCCCCGTGGAAGATCGCTTCGCTTCTTCCCCGTGAATTCCCGAGGTTGGGTTGAATACGGGGCGCACCGGCAAGTCTCGAAGACAACATAACTACTGGGTGAGGGTCTCGTTGTGGTGCGGGCGAATCGTCGATTTTCGAAAGCACCACGCGAGCGCCCACATCGGCGTTCCGGCGGGACGTGCCATGCACGTCATTGTGTTTGGACACTCTGTCGGTTGAGAGTGCGTCGTCCACAATGTGCGTGCTTGGCAATCCTCGGAGAGGGCGCCCCGGGTGCGTCGCTGAAGCTCGGAAGCAGGCCGCCGTCGATAGCGGTTCCAGGCTTTAGAACCTTAGAGATTCGATCATCTCAACTTCCTAAGTTCATCAAGCCTGAGCACCCATCGTTTCGTTGTCGACTTGACAACGCCCAGAGGAGAGCCGATATTTTTTCTAAAATATGCCAAGAGGAAAACGGAGTGGAGAAGAATGGGCAAGCATCTGAGGATCTCACCAGCAGTCGTTTTTGCCCTTGTTGGATCCATTCCAGGGGTATTTTCTTCGACCGGTCATGAAGTCGATGTGCCGCACGTCTACACGATCTCGACTTTGATTGAGCTGCAAGAAATCAACAACGATCTTGCGGGAATCTATCAGCTCGCCAATGACATCGACGCCTCCGATACGGCCAACTGGAATTCCGGTGAGGGCTTTTTGCCGATCGGCAACGTTGTCCATCCTTTCACCGGCCAATTTGACGGTCAGTTTCATGCCATTCACAACCTCTTCATCAATCGACCGGGCGGCGATCAACAGGCCCTCTTTGGGAGGGTCCTTACGCCGCCTGGAGCCATCGAGCGCGCCGTCATCAAGAATGTGAGATTGATTGACGCAGACGTCACCGCCGGCGCGCATAGCGGCACCCTTATCGGCTACGACGAATACGCGGATGTTTACACGTGCGGAGCCACAGGGAATTTGGCTGTCAGGCCAAACAATAGTTCGGGAGCGGGATCCGGCGGTCTGATTGGCAATGGCGGTCGGGGCAGCAACATTGCCCAGTGCTTTTCCGAAGTCATCGTCGATGGAGGCCTTAGGAACCAGGTGGGCGGGCTTGTCGGCTACCTTCGCGGAGTGGAGGCCGGCACCCGACTGACCAACTCCTATTCTCGTGGCGAAGTCATCGGAACCGGCGGCAAGCAAGGCAACCTGGTCGGCGACGCTGACGGCTGTGTGGTCGACCGTTGCTATTCGAGCGGCGGCGGCAAGGCGCTTATTGGAAACAATTTCCGGAATCCGGTAATAACGAGAAGCTACTGGGACTCTGATACAGGCGCCGCATCAAGCACGCTCGGAGGAACCCCGAAGACTACCGCTGAAATGATGCAGCAATCCACCTACGTGGATTGGAACTTCGCTTCGATCTGGGAACTTGATCAGAGCTATCCTCAGTTTCAGGCGACGGTTCCTGTGGATCTCATGAATTTCACCATCGAGTGAATAGGAACAAGAGAGTGCCGAAATAACGGAAATAGCGGTGCCAGGTTCACACATTTGCAGATTGTCGATCGACCCGACCGTCGAATATGGAATGTGTAAACCTGGCACGATTCCGAAGTAGAAGCTCTCAGTTCTCAGCATCCCTTCCAACTGACTTCAGCGATGGGGCCGGGTGGTCGGGCTGACAGCTGATGGCTGAACGCTGACAGCTTGCCAGGGGACCTGAGCGGGTGCTAGCCCGCCAGCGCGGGGCTGGTGGCTTTCCACGCCGGGAGCTCTTCGATGGCGGCGTACCAGCGCTGGATGTTGGGGAACTCGTCGAGGGGCAACTCGCAGGGTTTGGCGAAGGTCAGATTGGCGGCAACTGCGAGGTCGGCCAGGGTCATGGTCTCGCCCACAAGCCAATCGCGTTCGTTGAGGTGTTGGTCGAGGGCCTTTGCATGGCGACGAAACTTGGCCATCGACTCTTCGATCCGAGTCTCGTCGGGATCCTTTCCCATCATGGGTTTGATGAGTTTCTGGAAGAACAATAATCCGGTGGCATACATGAAGTGCGACTGTTCCCAGAACATCCACTGGAGGATCTCGAGCCGGTGTTCTTCGGGCCAGAGCTCCGAGTCGGTCTTCTCGGCCAGATAGATGAGAATACAGTTCGACTCGACAACCGTGCGGGTCCCATCCACCAGAACCGGCACCATCCCGTTGCGGTTGACGGCAAGGTATTCCGACTGCGCCTGTTTGCCCTTGAAGAGATCGACGAACTCGTACTTCACATCGATGCCGAGCAGTTCGATCACGGTGCTCACTTTGCGGCAGTTGGTTGAGGCTGGATGGTAGTAGTACTTCATATGATGCTCCCTCGACGTCCCTTGAAAGGGTACAGGATCTCAACGCTCTCAGGTCTGGTTCGGTGTTCAATCCTCAGCGCGCACCGGGAGCACTCAGATATTTCCGTGGAGGCTCGCTTCGCTCCCTCCCCGGAAATCTCTGAGACTGTGTTGAGTTGAAGGCTCTATTCAGCGATCTTGGGTTATTCAGTGCGCCCGACCCCACGAAGCCGCCGCATAGATGATTCGCACGAGCGAAGCGAGAGCGACCACAATTCGTCCGACGAATTGTTAGAGCACCCAGGCGTACCCGACCTTGGCGAAGATTGTGCGATCGGTCTTGGTGAAGCCGTAGTCCTGGTTTGCGGCCGAATTGTCCGAATAGCCGACAAAGAGCACGGTACGTGGGTTGAGTTTGTAGGAGAAGAGAAACTGGGTGAAGAGTCCACGGTAATCCGGATCGCGGCCGTCGCTGTAGAGCTCGGGATTGAACTGATTGTCTACGTACTGAATGACTGCACGGATAAAGCACCTGGGGTTGAACTGCCATGAGGTTTGGAGTTGACCGATGGCGGTGGTGTAGAGCCAGCCCTCATCCACCTCCATCCGTTCGCGGGTGTAGTTGGGCTCGATAGAGAAATGGGGGCCGATCCGATACCAGAAGCCACCATCGAAGTTGAAGAAGTCTCCTGGTCGGGTGTTGGCGTAGTCGACCTGGCCGCCGCCCGTGAGATTGAACCAAACATGGCTGTGGCCGTTGGGTTTGCCGCAGACGTGGAGGCGGACTCGGTTGAAATCGAAGATCTGCCCGTTGTAGCCCTCGCGGACACGGCTGGGTCGGATCACCGAATGGGATTGAAGCGGACCTTCGACGGTGAACTGGACCACGTCCTCGTGGAAGAGCAGAAACCCGGTTTGGTCGACAACGTGGGCGATCTTGCTCTTGAGGTTGAGCTTCGAATACCAACTGGTCTCGGTGGCGTTCCATGTGTAGCCGAGACCGGCTTCGTAGATGGTGCGGTTGACCCAGGGCATGAAGCCGAGATCGGCACGGAAATCGGTGCCGATGTCCGAGTACACCGCCCACCACTCCCAGGTGCGGGTGTTGTGGGTGTAGATGATCTCGGCAGCCAAATCTTCAAAGGCACCGTCCGGCTGGACGAAGTCCTCCACGACTTCGTCCGGGTACTCGGTGCTCGAATGGAGCACCTGGGCGACGATCCGGTCGCGCGGCGAGAGCCTGAGATCGGCGTCGATCCCTGCAACCCGGTTGAGGTAGTCGCTCCCATTGCGGTTGGTCAACAGCGCACCCAGAGTGAAGCGACTGCCCAGGTCGTACTTGTATCGAAGCACGGTGGACAGATTCGACTGATCGAGGAAGGTGAAATCCGAGCTCTCGCTGCCCGGGATGATGATATTCGTCTGGTCGTCCTCAACCACATAGACACCGATGGTGTGATCGCCGTCTTTGCCGGTGACCTTCAGACCCCACGCCGGGTCGCGCATCATCCGGGTGTAGACCGCATTCATCGTCGTGTTGAAGAAGTCGGCGCCCTCCATGAAGAAGGGCCGAAGTTCGGGGAAGAAAATGGCAAACGGGCGGTTGACGCTCAACTGAAGCGCATCGGCTTCGATCTGGGAGAAATCGGGGTTGAGGGCCGCGCTCAAGGTCAGGTTCGGGGTGAAACCCCACCTGACGGTGGCGCCGAGTTCGATCTCGGGATCGTCGGACTCCATGGGACCATCCGGGAGCTCCTCACGGATGTCGGTGCGCGATGCCGTCAGGGTGGGGACGATCTCCAGGTTGCGGCCCGGCGAGACGCCCGCGAAACCCTCGATTTTGTGCGCTTGGCAGCGGTAGCAATTGTTGCTGCGATCGCGGGCAAAGGAGCCCATCTGGTGTGAAAGATTGCGGGGATACATACGGATGGCATCGAATCCCCAGATCTGGGGCCCGTCGCTTCGTTGGAACCTCAGGGTCGAGAACGGGATCTCGAGCTCGGCCGACCAGCCCCACTCGGTGATGGTTGCCGCCGAGGTCCAGATGCCGTCCCACGGCGTGTTTCCATTCATGGTCTCGATGGTGTCGAGTTGAACACCCATGGGGTTGACCATGAAGAGGTAGTTGCGGCGCTCGTCGTTGAAGGTGTCGAGCACAATCCCGATGGCGTCGTCGGGCCCGAAGTTGTCCCGGTCCGACAGATGGGCGCGAATCGCGGACGGCTCCGGGTCCCACGATCGAAAACCGATATAGAGCCGCGATTCATCGTGATAGACCAGTACCTCGGTCTCGGCCAGGGCCGGGGTGTTCTCACCCGGTCTGACCTCGTAGTCGAGGGTCATGGACCATGCCGAATCCCACACCGCCTCATCGAGGACACCGTCGACCGAGATGCGCTCATCGACCCGGGGAATCTGGAGAGTCGACTCCACCGCGCCGACCGAGGAAACGAGCAAAAAAACAACCCCGAGCGTGCCTTTCACCCGGGATGAATTCCGGTCCTTTCGAATACCGTGAGCTCCCACCAGCTCCTCCTTCCCGGCCTTGTACGGAGGGTTGGCGCAAGTGTTTCAGTTTTATGAGATTTACCTGATGTTTACACCTTTCTGGGTGCGAGGGCGTCTAAGAGTGTTGGTCAGTATCGTGAGTCGTAGGTCGTGACGGAGATACCGTCGGGGTGAACTGAGCTTTCGATGGTGTGAGCGGCTGACGTGGGAATCGCTGTGGCGAGGATGAGGCAGACCGGAACCGGAAGTAGACGCACGGGGTCCGTTGGTTCCTCCTGGAGGAAAAGAAGCAGCGGCCCCGTGCGGGGCCGCCGGTCAAGGACGTGGTGTGTCTACTGAGGGCCGACTCGCTTGCCGCCGCCGTGGCGCGGTCCGCCGCGACCGTTGCCGAACAGCTCCATGAGTTCCTGAAGTTCTTCCTGTTGCTCGGTGGTGAGTACCGCCCATGCCTGGGACATCATGTTGGCGCCGATGAGCTGCATCTCCACGTGGAGCTGCGACTGGGACTCGAAGTGGGAGCGGTAGGTCGTCTCATCGAAGCTGCCCATGGGATAGAGCTCGCGGAACTCGTCACGAGCGGTCTGCGCCTGCTCCCTGAGAGCTTCCAGCCCGGGCTTGCCGGCATCGACGATCGCTTGAATCTGGTCCTGCTGTTCCTGGGTGAGATCGAGCTTGTCGGCAAGACGCGGCAGCATTCGCAGCATGCCGTGTCCGCCCTGGTTGCCGAATGCTCCGCCGCCGCCCGGTCCGCCCATCTTGCGGTGGGGGCCGTCGCCGTCGCAGTTGCCCGGTCCCTGCTGTGCGAAGACGACACCGGCAGCAGCGATGATGGCACATGCGGTGATGGTGAGGATGATGTTTCTGGCTTTCATTTCGAACCTCCTGGTTCTTGCCGGAGCGGCACGCGTTCTGGATCGAACGGCGGGCCGCCGGTGCGGCGTTTTCCTGTCTCGGAATGTACGCCGCCGGCACCTTCATTGTTGACAGGCTTTGCCTTAGGAAGCATGGTGAAAGCTAAAGAAACGTCAACGAGATACGTCGTCATCAGCGATGTGGGTTAGGATCGGTGCATGAGTGAGGTTCTCCTGATCGATGACGATGTCGAGCTCTGCGAACTCGTGTCCGAATACCTCGTTGGTGAGGGATTCACCGTCGATGTGGTCCACAACGGCGACGGTGGGCTCCTTCGAGCGCTCGAAAGGAAGCACGACCTGGTCATCCTTGACGTGATGCTTCCCGGCCTCACCGGGTTCGAAGTCCTGCGCAAACTCCGCGAGACCTCGGCGGTGCCGGTGCTCATGCTCACGGCGCGGGGTGAGGATGTGGATCGAATCGTCGGGCTCGAGATGGGCGCCGACGACTATTTGGCAAAGCCATTCAACCCCCGCGAGCTCGCGGCGCGGATGCGGGCAATTCTCCGTCGGGCCTCCTCCGAGCCCAAGATGGGCGACAGGATCGGCGTGGACGATGTCGTTGTCGATCTCGGGACGCGTTGTGTGCGCGTGGGTGAAGAGGAGATCCCGTTGACCGGGGTCGAATTCTCGCTCCTCGAGGTATTGGTCCGTTCGGCCGGAAACGTCGTCAGCCGGGACGATCTCTCGCGGGCCGCGCTCTTCAGGCGAGCGAATTCCTTTGATCGATCCCTCGATGTTCACATTTCCAACCTCCGGCGCAAACTCGGCCCGACGGCTGCGGGCGGCGAGCGGATCAAGACCGTCCGCGGAGTGGGTTACCAATACGTCCGTACGACCGGGGAGCGCTGATGCGGAGCCTCTTTCTTCGCATCTTCCTTTGGTTCTGGCTTGCCATGACGGCCATCGTGGCGGTGCTGGTCATCACCTCGCCGTTATTCACGCGTTCGCGTCCGGGTGTCGAGAAGTGGCACCGGGATGCCGAAAACTGGGCCCGGGCTCGGGTCGAGAGGGCTGCAGTCCACATCGAGAGAAAGGGTGTTGACGATCTTTCCATGGGCCGGGGGCATGGTCGGGGCCGGGGCGCCGGACCGCCGTCGCCGACAAAGATCTACTTCATCGACGAAGACGGTGGGCAGATCTCCGGAACCGATGCGCCGCAGGAGGTCTTCGAGATCTCCGGTCGTGCATTGACTGCGGGAGTGGAAGTCACCGAACGGACGGGGATGCTCCACCTGGTCGCGCGCCCGGTGGAAGACCCCGACGGGCGCCGCCTGGTTGTTGTAGCGGCGCACCACAATCCCCCGAAATTGACTCATCTGATGGAACCGCGGGCCCTCGCCTTGCGACTCGGCGTGCTCATCCTGGTGGTCGGCGGTCTGAGCTTCTGGCTGGCCCGCTATCTCACCTCGCCGATGGGCCCGCTGCGCCGCGCCACGCGCCGGCTGAGCCGCGGGGATCTCTCCGCCAGGGTCGGGGGCAACGTCGGCCGAAGACGGGACGAGATCGGCGAGCTCGCCCGCGATTTTGACGCCATGGCCGAGCGCATTGAAGCCCTCGTCGGTTCGCAGCAACGATTGCTGAGGGACGTCTCCCACGAGCTTCGCTCGCCTCTTTCGAGACTCGTGGTGGCGCTCGAGCTCGCGCGGTCCCGAGCGGGAGACGGTGCGACCAAAGCCCTCGACCGAATCGAACGTGAAGCGGCGAGACTCGACGAACTCATCGGCCAGTTGCTGCTCCTCCAACGATTGGAAGGTGGGGGCGAGGGGGCAGAATTGGTGGATCTCGAACTTGCGGACCTGCTCGCCGGAGTGGTGGCGGACGCCGGGTTCGAGGCGGCGCCGGACGGACGTGAGGTGGTGTTCGCTCCGGCCGAGAGCTGTCCCATGGTGGGGCGGCCCGAGTTGTTGCGCAGCGCCCTCGACAATGTCATCCGCAACGCGGTCCACCACACACCCTCAGATACTTCAGTGGAGGTGGATCTTCGGTCGGTCGACGACGGGATCGAGGTCACGGTCCGGGATCGCGGCCCCGGGCTGGCCGACGACGATCTCGAGCGCGTTTTCGAGCCCTTCTACCGGGTCGATGCGGCGCGCGATCGATCAACGGGTGGGGTGGGTCTCGGCCTGGCCATCGCGAAACGGGCCATCGAGGCCCACGGCGGCAGACTGTTCGCCCGTAACCATGATGGAGGGGGCTTGGAGGTCGTAGCGCGCCTCCCATCCAACGGAACCCGTCGAAAGCACCGTTCGTGACCGGTTCGGATCGCCGGTTCTTCGCCGTCCTTGCCGCGATCGTCGTCGGTGGCGCCGCCCTCCGTTTCTTCCGCCTGACGTATCAGAGTCTGTGGTTTGACGAGCTCTTCTCGGTGGTCTTCAGCTCATCGGGTCGGTCGGTGTCGGAGGTGATCGCCACGTATGCCGGTGATGTCCACCCGCTCGGCTATCCGCTGATGCTGCACGGCTGGCTGCGGGTCTTCGGCGACAACGATATCGCGGCGCGGTCGCTGTCCGCTCTGTGGGGTGTCATCGGCATCGGGGTGGTCTATCTGGTTGCCAAGCGACTGGGCGGAAAGGATCTGGGGCTGACGGCCGCACTGCTGACCGCGATCAACGCCTTCCACATCGCCTTGTCGCAGGAGGCTCGATCCTACACCCTGGTCTTCGTCTTTGCGGCTGTCTCCTATGTCGCTCTGGTGGAAATGATTTCGTCTCCGAGGTGGAAGACGGCCCTGATTTACGGTGTCGCAGTGGCCGTGGCGGTCCACATCCACTACTACGCTCTGGTCATGTTCTTCGGTCAGATGGTGGCGGCGGTGCTCGTGCTGTTGTGGACGCGCACGCCGTGGCGTCGTTGGTGGCCGCCGGTACTGTCGTCGGTCGTGGTGGCGGTGGCGCTGCTGCCGTGGATCGGTCCGTTTCTCAAGGTCGCCACCATGGACCGCTACTGGCCCGCGGTTCCAGAACCTCTGTTCTTTGTGGACTACTTCCACGCCTACTTTGGCGAGAGCGTCGCATCGAGTCTGCTCTTCGCCGGGCTCCTGCTCGCGCTTCCGCTCCTCCTGAGGCGGCCGGCGCTGGAGGACGACGGGGCCGAGAACCGCGTTTCGCGACGGATGGCCGCGTTGGTATGGGCGATCTCGGTGGTGGCGTCCCTGGCCGTCGCTTACGTCCGATCGGTGCTGGTCGTGCCGATGCTCATGCCCCGCTTCACCTTCGTCCTGCTGCCGGCGATCCTCCTTCTCATCGCCATGGCCCTCGCCGCACTCCGACCGGTGCTGGTGCGGACCTTGATCATCGTCGCCGTGTTGCTGCTCTCTCTGGTCAATCTCATCACCGACGAGTACTACACCCAACCCCGCAAGGAGCAGTGGCGGGAGGCGGCCGCATCGGTTGTGAGCGACCCCAGGTTCAGCCCGGCCACCGACGCGTGGTTGGCCATGTGCCACCAGGGCTTCCAGTACTACGCCGATCAGATGAGCCCGGGCCTCGAGCTCCAAGAGGCAACTCCGGATGTGCTTCAGGACCTGCTTGGTGGCTCCCCTCCACCGCCCGTCGTATGGATTGGGGTGGCCAGGAGCACCGAGCCCCCCGAGGAGTTCTGGCGGCTTCTCCGGCGCCGCTACCAACGCACCGATCGATCCCAGTTCATTTCGACCCGGATCGAGCGCTGGCGGCTCCGATCGTCAGAATCCGAGTGATCAGCGAACCGAATCGCTCTAGACGACGATATTCACCAGTCTGCCCGGCACGACGATGACCTTCCTGGGTTCTTTTCCGTCCATGAACTTCTGCGCGCGTTCGGAGGCGAGAGCCATGGCCTCGAGTTCGTCCTTCGGGGTGTCCTTGGCCACGTGGAGCTCGTCGCGTTTCTTGCCGTTGATTTGGACCACCACGGTGATGGTGTCGTCGATGCACAGCGCCTCGTCGTAGGTCGGCCACTCTGCGTGGGCAATGAGGCCAGGTTCGTCGAGACGTTGCCACAGCTCTTCACAGAGGTGCGGCGCATATGGGGCGAGCAGCCGGAGAAAGGTGGTGACTGTGTCTCTCGGTAGCGTTTTGGCCGTCGTCGCCTCGTTGACAAAGATCATCATCTGCGCGATGCCGGTGTTCATCTGGAGGGTCTCGGTATCGCCCGCGACCTTCTTGACGGTTTTGTGAAGGGTGCGTTCGAGCTCGGGTTCGGAGTTCGATGGTGAATCGGTCAGACGCAGGTTCAGTTCGCCGGTTTTTTCGTCCACCACCAGGCGCCATGTGCGCTGGAGAAAACGGAAGACCCCTTCGACGCCCTTCATCTGCCACGGCTTCTGGACCTCGAGTGGGCCCATGAAGAGCTCGTAGAGCCGCATGGAGTCCGCGCCGTACTCGACGATCACGTCGTCGGGGTTGACGACGTTGAGCTTGGACTTTGACATCTTTTCGATCTGGCTCTCGACTTCTTCTCCGGTGGTTTTCAAAACGGCGGTCCCGTCGTCCCGAATGTCGACATCGGAGGGCAGATAGTATTTTCCCTTGGTGTCGCGGTAGGAGTAGGCGAGGATCATTCCCTGGTTGAAGAGCTTCTGGAAGGGCTCTTTGGTGGAGACCCAGCCGCAGTCGTAGAGGACCTTGTGCCAAAAACGGGCGTATAGCAGGTGGAGAACCGCGTGCTCCACGCCACCGACATAAAGATCGATGGGCATCCAGTAGTTCTCGAGCTCCTTGGACCACGGTTCGGACTCGTTGTTCGGATCGATGAACCGCAGGTAGTACCAACAGGAACCCGCCCACTGCGGCATGGTGTTGGTCTCGCGGGTGGCCATCCGACCGTCGGGGAGCTCGACCCTGAGCCATTCTTCGCCTGCCCGGGCCAGCGGCGGCCTGCCGTCTTCGGTGGGGCGGTATTCGTCGATGACGGGGAGACCGACGGGCAGCCAGCTCTCGTCGAGGGCCACGACTTCGCCGTCGTCGGTGTGGACGATGGGGAAGGGTTCGCCCCAGTAGCGCTGGCGCGAAAAGAGCCAGTCGCGGAGGCGGTATTGAATGCGGCCGGTGCCGAGATCGCGATCTTCCAGCCAGGCGGTGATCTTGGCGATGGCGTCGGGGACCTTGAGCTCGTCGAGGCTGAGTCCGTCCTTGCCCGAGGAGTTGACCATGACTCCGTCGGAGCAGTCGGTGAATGCCTCCTCTTCGATGGGCTTCTCGCCGCCCGAAACAACCTCGATGATGGGCAGAGAGAACTCGCGGGCAAACTCGTGATCGCGCTCATCGTGGCCGGGCACCGCCATGATGGCGCCGGTGCCGTAGCCCATGAGGACGTAGTCGGCGACCCAGATGGGGATCTTCTCGTCGTTGACCGGGTTGACGGCGTAGGCGCCGGTGAAGACACCGGTTTTTGACTTGGCCAGATCGGTTCGATCGAGGTCGGACTTCTGTGCGGCCTCCTTGACATAGGCTTCCACCGCTTCGCGCTGTTGGTCGGTGGTGATCTCTGCCACCAACGGGTGCTCGGGGGCGAAGACGCAGTAGGTTGCGCCGAAGAGAGTGTCGGGCCGGGTCGTGAAGACGGTGAAGTCGGTGTCGTGTCCATCGATGGAGAAAACCACATCGGCGCCGTGGCTCTTGCCGATCCAGTTGCGCTGCATCTCCTTGACCGATTCGGGCCAGTCGAGCCCCTCGAGGTCATCGAGGAGTCGTTCTGCGTATTCGGTGATCTTAAGCATCCACTGCCGCATGAGCCGGCGCTCGACGGGGTCGCCGGTCTCGACATAACGGCCGTCTTTGACCTCTTCATTGGCGAGGACGGTGCCCAACGCCGGGCACCAGTTGACCGGGACATCCGCCATATAGGCGAGGTCCTTCTTGTAGAGCTGGAGGAAAATCCACTGCGTCCAGCGGTAGTAGTCCGCGCTTGCGGTGCTGATCTCCCGGTCCCAGTCATAACTGAAGCCGAGCCGTTTGATCTGGCGGCGGAAGGTGTCGATGTTGCGCTTGGTGATATCGGCGGGGTGAAGGCCCTCGCGGACCGCGGCGCGTTCGGCGGGAAGACCGAAGGCGTCCCAGCCCATGGGGTGGAGGACGTTGAATCCCTGCATCCGTTTCATCCGCGCGACGACATCGGTGGCGGTGTAGCCCTCGGGGTGGCCGACGTGGAGCCCGGCGCCGGAGGGGTAGGGGAACATGTCGAGGACATAGAACTTGGGTTTTGCAGCGAGCTCCGTGGGGTCGGATGGCGTCTTGAAAGCCTGGCGCTCGTCCCAGATCTCCTGCCACTTGGGCTCGATGGTGTGCGGATCGTAGCTGTCGTGAGGCATCAAATCTCCCAGGTCGGCGGAAGCCGATAGGGGCGCATTCTACGCTGAAGGCTCATCGGGCGCCAATCGTCTGTCGAAACGCGTGAGTCGTGAGTCGTGCGACTCGCGCCATCCGGCCTCAAGCCCCCGCACCCTCGATCAGCCGGTTGTGGCATAATTCACAACGGCGGCGAGATTGACCTGAATACGCTTGATTTTTGGAGGAGACAGCCACATGAGCATGCAACGTCCGGACGTGACCGGTCTGAGGCAATCAGGAAAAGCCCTCGAAGATTCGTTCTTCGCCAAAGAGAACGCCCGACTTCTGGAGAAGCTGAAGAAGGCGGAAGCCGAGGAGGCCAAGCGCCGGGCTTTCAGGGACGCCAACATCAAGAGCGAACAGCTTATCGATGCGCTCGTGGATCTCGAGATCACCCCGGGCGGCATCGCAGCACTGAGTATCGTGCCTCTGGTAGCGGTCGCCTGGGCCGACGGCGAGATCCAGAAGAAGGAGCGCGAAGCCATCATCAGGGCGGCGGAGGACGGAGGCATCGAACCAGGATCGGCCAACCACGAGTTGCTTGAAAACTGGCTCAAGACAAAGCCGGGCCCGGATCTCCTTGCGACCTGGAAGGAATACGCCCACGCCATTGAAGAGCGTTTGGACTCAGTGGTCGGCAACGAGCTCAAGGAGCGACTCATGACCAGGACCACGGACATCGCCAAGGCCGCGGGCGGTTTCCTCGGTCTAGGAGCCATCTCCTCGGCCGAGCAGGTGATGCTCGACGAGCTCGCGCACGCTCTCGAGTAACGGACATCTCGACCTGATCTTCGCGCGTTTGGTCGTTGGTTTCGTCGCGCTGGTCGTGGCGGTGCCCGTGTTTGCGGTTGAGGTGGCGGTGACTTCGGTCATCGCCGAGCTCGAGCTGCCGGTCGATCTGGTCGATGAGAAGATCCCACTCGGTGGTCTCTCGGGTCTGACCTACGACCCCGGATGCGGCCTTTTCTACGCGCTCACCGATGACCGCGGTTATGTTGCCCCTCCCCGGGTCTACGCGCTGAAGCTCGAGCTCGACGGTCCGTCCGTTCGACCGCTCGAGGTCATCACCCTGCGCAACGAGCGAGGTGAGCCGTTCGCCGATGGAGACCTCGACCCCGAGGCGGTAGCGCTGGCTGCGGATGGAACCTTGTGGGTTGCCACCGAAGGCGAGGCGCACCGTTCGATTCCTCCTCGGATCATCGCCTTTCGCCTCGATGGATCCATGCTCCATGAACTCGAGATCCCATCGGCCTATCTGCCCGCCCGTGACAGAGGTGTCCGATCCAATCACGGTTTTGAAGGCTTGAGTATCAGCCCGGATGGCGACCGAATCATCGCGGCGGTGGAAAGCGCCCTCGTGCAGGACGGTCCAAACGCCGATCTCGATCGGGGGACCGTCGTCCGGCTGGTGGTCTTCGATCCGGTCACGCGGCGCTCTGTCTCGGAGCGGGCATACCGGGTCGAGGCGGTGCCGGACGAACCGCGTCCGCCAACGGGGTATCGCTCCACCGGCGTGTCCGAGATTCTCGCCCTCGATGAAGACCGGGTGTTGGTGGTCGAGCGTTCGTTCTCGGCCGGCGTCGGAAACACCGTGCGGATATTCCTCGTCAATTTAGAGACCGGGGACGATCTCACCGGCATCGCCTCGATACCGGCGAAGGTGAATCCCGTCGACAAGAGCCTCGTGGTGGATCTCGCCGACCTTGGGATCGACCCCGACAATCTCGAGGGACTCTCGTTCGGACCGGTCCTGTCCGATGGTCGGCCCACCCTCGTGATGGTGGCGGACAACAATTTCCAGCCCGAAGTCCAGGCCAATCAGCTGCTCGTCCTGGCCTTGTCGGGCGTCGACGCGTCGCAACCGTCCAGACGCGCCGCTTCGGTCAACGACATTCAGGCAGCGGCTCATGTCTCGCCGATGGTGGGTCGGTGCGTCAGCCGTGTCGACGGCACCGTGACCGCCATTCTCGGCCAGCGCAAGGGCTCTGCTTTCTGGATGCAGCAGACACCGGGTGATGACGATCCCGCGACGTCGGAAGGGCTGTTCGTGACCGCCCTCGATGGTTTGCCGTCGGTTTCCGTTGGTGATGTCGTTCGTCTGACCGGCCGGGTCGAGGAATCGATGTGGCGGATGGAGCTGCCGGTGACGCGATTGGTTGCCGATGGACTCGAGATCATCGATCACGATCAGGGGCTGCCGCCACCGGTGGTCATGGGAATCGGGGGCCGATCAATTCCCACTCCGAACATCGATGACGACGGGCTGACGCTCTTCGAACCGGAATCCGACGCCATCGACTTCTACGAGAGCCTCGAAGGCATGCGCGTTCTTGTGAGCAATGCGGTGGTCGTCGGTCCGACCTCCAAGTATGGTGAGATCGTAGTCCTCGGCGATGCCGGAGCTGGTGCCCAACCCCGCAGCAGCCGGGGAGGGGTCGTCATTCAACCGGAGAACTACCACTCCGAGCGCGTCATGATCAGCGACCGGTTGGTCGACGACCCCCCGGCTGTGATGGTTGGAGATCGCCTGTCAGGTGAGATCGAAGGTGTGCTCCACTACTCCTACGGCTCATACAAGATGCTCAACACCGAGCCTCTGACCTTGGATGCCCGCGCAACCGCCGACCCCGCCTCAACGACTCTCGCAGCCGATGAGAGGCACATCACGGTTGCGAGTTTCAATGTCGAGAATCTCCACGCTGGATCGAACGAGGCGAAGTTTGAGGCGTTGGCCGAGATCATCGTGAATGGGATGGGATCTCCCACCGTGCTCGCCCTTCAGGAGATCCAGGATGACACGGGCCCCGAAGACGATGGGGTTGTGAGCGCCGAACGGACTCTCAGTCGCTTGGTGGAGACAATTGTGACGGCCGGCGGTACGCGGTACGACTGGCGGCAGATCGATCCGGTGGACAAGGCCGATGGTGGGCAACCGGGGGCCAATATCCGGGTCGTGCTCCTTTTCGATCCGAGTCGAGCCAAGGTGGAGGATCGTTTCGCCACCGCTGGTAGCGCGACGGTGGTCTCGGGACCGCATCTGCACCCGAATCCGGCCCTCGTCCAACCGTCAGATGCCGCTTTCATTAAGAGCCGAAAACCTCTCGCGGTCGAGCTCGATATCGATGGCGGGCGGTTCTTTTTCATCGTCTGCCACCTCAGATCCAAGGGTGGAGATGACTCCCTTTTCGGACGACGGCAACCGCCCATGAGGCGGTCCGAGAAACAGCGGACACCGCAGACCACGATCGTGAGGAACCTGGTCGTTGAGATTCTTGCGCTGGATCCACAGGCGCGGATCGTTGTCCTCGGCGATCTCAACGATTTCGATTTCCGCGAGCCTATCGAACACTTGGCGGCTTCGCCGATGTTCAACCTCATCAAGCGTCTGCCCGAGCCCGAGCGGTTGACCTATGTCTATCAGGGCAACTCACAGGTTCTCGATCACATCATCGTCAGTGCCGCTCTCGCTGACGGCGCCGAAGTCGAAGTCATCCACGTCAACGCCGAGTTACCCGCGTCAGAACGAGCCTCCGATCACGACCCCGTTATCGCCCGTTTCAAGCTTCGATAGCTCTTCTTCAGCGTCTACGCCCGCGGCCCAATGGAACCATGCGCGAATCCGGTGTTGTGGTGGCAAAGGGACAATTGTCGCGGTCGTCTTTTTGAAACACAAAGGACACAAAGGACCACGAAGGGGCCACGAAGCATCGCATTTGAAAGTGGGACCTCGGTTCCGGGGCGCCATACGACTTCGTGAATCGGCTGAGACAGCTTCAACTGCATTTTTCAAAACGCAAAGAACGCTACGACCGCTATGGCCATCGCAAAGAAACACTTCAAGAAGTCATCGCAACAGGGGTCGGACAACGGTATCCGGCTTGAAGGACGACTTCACCGGGTGATCATCATTTCAGCGAAGCTGAGTGCTCGACCCTCGATGAGCTTCCGTGATGGTGTGATGAGTCAATAATGCGATGCCCTTTGCGATGGTCTTTGCGATCATCGCGGTCTTTGCGGAAAAACTGTGATGTGGTTCTTCGTGTTTCAAAACGACCCTGTTGAATTGATCCCCTGATCGATGCACGAAGTCGATGGTCGATGAAGGTGGTTTAGGGCCTCTGTGGTGTGGCCGTTGCTTTTCCTTGTCCAGGAGAACCAGCGGTTGAGAATCCTGGTTGTGAGGGGCGTGAGCATTCGTCGGTTGAACTGGTCGGCAGCTTTTCTGACGGCCGTCGGCGACGGGGTTACCGTATGGCTTTCCTGTGGCTTTCCGGTTCGGTTGAACCCCGAGTCACTGAGACCGCGTATAGTCAGTTGAAGAGATTACTGATTCGAATGGTTGATGGGAGAGAAGCATGAACTCGAGCACAAAAACCTACGTTGCGGTCTTTGCCGCTCTGGTCGTCGTTGTGGCCGTGGTCTATTTCAGTTGGATTCGCCCCGGGTTGCAGGATCACTCGACGGATCAGATCGTCGAGGCATCCACCCCGATACCGGAGCCGACCCCGACCCCGACCCTGGCTGAACGGTTGTCCGAGCGCCTCAAGGGGACCACTCTTCGGACATCCGACGTGATCGTGCGTGAGCTGGTCAGCGAACTCTCGGCCAACCCGAAGCTGGCGGCGTGGCTCGCCAACGACGATCTGGTTCGACGACTCGTCGCGACGGTGGACAACGTCGCCAACGGCATCAGCCCGACGACCCAGCTTGGTTTCATGAGGCCCAAAGGCAAGTTCAAGGTCGTGAAGAAGGGTGATGAGATCACCGTCGATCCCAAGTCCTATGCCCGCTACGATCTGGCCACCCAGGTCTTTGTTTCTCTCGACACCGAGGGATCCGCCGCGTTGTACCGCGAACTCGAACCGCTCATCGACGATGCTTACGCCGAAATCTCTCCTCCGGGAAGCCGGTTCTCGGATCGCCTAAACGCCGCCATCGAAGAACTTCTCGAGGTCACACCGCCGAGCGGCAATCCTACGCTCAATCCCAAGGTCGTGACCTATGTCTATGCCGACGAGTCACTCGAGAACCTCAGCGGCGCACAGCGGCAACTCCTTCGAATGGGGCCGGACAATGTGATGCTGATCAAGGCCAAGCTCAGGGACTTGAAGGCAGGCCTTCAAGTCAATTAGGAATTAGGAATTATGAGTTATGAATTTCATCGCACCATCGCACCATCGCACCATCGCACCATCGCACCATACGCATCGGCTCTGATTGCGATGGTCATTCATAATTCCTAACTCATAATTCATAATTATTTGAGTTTTTTCAACCTCTTCTTCACCGCCTTGGCGTCCTTCTTGAGCCCGGCCTGGGTGAGAAGGTCGAGTTGGCGCTCGAGAGCCGGCCGGAGCCTTGAACTCGACTCGCCCCATGCCCTCTCCTGCATGGCGATGAGCCAGGCGTTGGCGGTCGCCGCTTTGTCCACCTGGTTCGCGGTGGTGAAGAGTCCGATGAGATTTTCCTGAGCGGTCATGGCTTCGGCGGAGTCGGCCCCCTTGAGTTCGCGTTGGAGATCGATGAAGAGACGCTGCCAGTGGGCGGAGTCCTCGACCTCCCCACGCAGGGCCGCAACCTGGGCGAGCCGGGTCAGATTCTCGTTGATGACCGCGGGATCGGGTTGCGAGTTGTTCGCGCCGTGGACCTTCATCATCCGGTCGTAGGCGACATCGAGGTCGGGTCCGGGCGAGGCGCCGAGATAGAGATCGCCGAGAATATCGGTCCCGCGGCGAACCTTCATCCACGCGATATCGGCCAGGGTCGTCTCGATGGGCATCAGATCGAGGCCTTCGGCAGTCGCTGCCACGAAGGCCTTCTCAGCCAGCCGTTCGGCCACATCGAACTCCCCTGCGCCGAGGGCGGTGCCGGCCGCAGCTGTGAGCATGGTGGCAATGCCGCCGCCTTCCTCATCGGCCCCCCGCAGCTCGGCGGTGCGGACCAGTAGATCCTCGGCAGCGTCTGCGTTCCCGTGGAGGAGTTCCATCTGGGCCAGGGACTCAAGGGCGGTGGCGCGTTCGATCTCGGTGGGACCGTGAGCCTCGTCGAGGACCGCGATCGCCTCCCGTTGGATCTCGAGAGCCTCTTCATCGCGCCCCTGAAGAGTGCAGGTCCGCGCGAGCATGGCGAGGGCGACCCAGTGCTGGCCGGGATCGGCGCCGTCGGTCGCGTCGGCCACCGCGCGGAAGCGCCGCAAAGCGTCCTCGGCAGTCGGGATGTCCCCCGATTGCATGGCCACGCGGGACAGTCCGAGGAGGGGCGCCAGAAGCTCGGCGGTGTCGCCATCGAGGCGATACTCGCCGGCCGCAACCTGGAGCTGGTACATGGGCAGGGCCTCGGCGAACCGACCCTCGTGCTCATAGAGCCGAGCGAGATCACCCAGAGTCTTCTCGAGGCGTTGGTCCGGCGGCGGAAGCTTCTGTGCGACGGCCAGCGCGGCCCGAAACTCGGTTTCGGCCCGATCGGTGTCGCCGACGGCAAAGGCGTACTCGCCGGTCCGCGTGTGGCTCTCCCAGGTGGACTGGGCAAATACCGGCGCGGCAAGCATGAGGAAGAAGATCAGCAGTCGAAGACTTCGCATGGTGTTGGCTCCCGCTCAGACCGATAGAGCGATCAGAATCTGGGCCGCGTAGTATATCGGCAGACCGATGGCGCGGTTGAGGAAGTCGGATTTGACAAATCGATCGCGGGCGACCGTGAGGTCGGAGAGATAAAAGAGCACGGCGCCGATGGCGATGGGCCAGCCCATGATGGCCTTGGTGGTCACCGCCAGCGCGCCCCAGACCATGATCGTGATGACCACGACATACGCGCTCACCGAGAGCCTTCGTCGGCCGAGATGCGGCCACATCCACGCGAGAGCCCCGGCGCTGGCCAAAGCGATGGGCACCAGCATCCAGCGCGTCCAATCAGCGATCGGCGCCGCTGCGTGGAACGCGGCAACATAGGCGACGTGGCCGAGCAGGAAGCTGATCAGGCCGAAGTCAAAGCTGCGGTCCCAGATCAGCAGCACATCCCCGGCCGCGCAGAGCACGAGACCGGCCACCAACCAGGTGGCGATGGGATTGCCGCTCTGCCACGCGAGGGCGCCGAGGATCACAAAGCCGAGCGACGCTGTGGTCTTTGACACCACCACGGCTTCACGGTCGTCCAATCGGGTGGCCCGAAGCAGCGAAGCCACGGCGCCGCAGATCACCGAGATCAGAATGAGTTTGACCACGGCGGAATGGTAGCAGGACGGAGAGGTCCTCCGTTGGGCCGGGTTGAGGAATTTCGAAGGCGATGACGTTCCGCGGGTGGGGAGTGGAGAGCAGGAGGTGGTGTCGGCGTATGCGGTCTCGACAACATCCGCGCTAGGTTGAAACACAAAGAACACGAAGATCCACAAAGCATCGCAACTGAAAGTGGGATATCGGTTCCGGAGCGCCATACGACTTCGTGGGCCGACGGTTGTGGCTTCAACGGATTGTTTGAAACGCAAAGAACGCTACGACCGCTATGGCCATCGCAAAGAAACACTTCAAGAAGTCATCGCAACAGGGGTCGGATG
>RCNF010000386.1_pt1 | contig 61471 bp, 87 predicted proteins | sample 2041311 | NCBI WGS metagenome assembly RCNF01 (sample SAMN09708228, study PRJNA481090) | Marine sediment metagenome, whole genome shotgun sequencing project. | biome: marine sediment; feature: ocean; material: sediment; isolation source: Sewage treatment plant 2 marine sediment (STP2) ...
GTAAAGTTGTTCACGTTGTTCTTTTAAAACTTAAAAAAAAATATTTTATCGTTCAAGGAGGATTTTAACATGAACACTTATGAATCTTTATTAACTTTTTCAAACTTATTAAGTCCAGAAGGAAAGGATATTCCTTCAAGTAAATTAGTTGAGGAGTACAACGACGGTAGACAAACTGAAGTAATTTCATTTATCTTCTGTCACAACTACCAACTTTTAAGAATGGCAAGTAACAGATATTATGGATTATCAATGGATGACAAAGATAGTTTCATATTAGAGGAAATAGCAAAGGCAATAGATAATTACAACTCAGATAAAAACACTAAGCTTATTACATTGATAACTACATATGTTAGAAACAGACTAAGAACTGAAACACAAGCATTACAAGCAAATGCTCGTAAAACATTAGACTATGCTACAAGTTTTGAAGACTTAGGAGAAATGGACAGACTTTGGGAAGCTGGAGATAATACATCATTTAGTTATGCTGAAATGTATGAGTTAGTTAACACATTAGAATTAACAGAAAACGAGAGAAAGTGTTGTGAAATAATTATATTAAACAACGAAGACATTAAAAATTCAGAAATAGCAGAATTATTAGGTATAAGTAGAGCCGGAGTAGGTCATATTAAGAAAAGCTTAAAAACAAAACTTTCACCAATATTTGGAATAAATTAAAATGTACAAGCCCTATTAATTTAGGGCTTATTTTTTTTTACGCAAAAATAAGAAATAAGGTTAATTTTTTGTAAGTAATTTCTATATAATATATGTACACTAATTTAAAAGGAGGTATGACACATGAATGTCATTAAACGTAACGGTCAAATAGTACCGTTTAATAAGTTAAAAATTCAAAATGCCATTGACAGAGCAATGAGGTATGGAAGTGGCTTACATTATCCTGAAATAGCAAAAGCAATAGCAGATGATGCAGAAGTAAAATTTAGAAATAAAGAAGCTATTGCAATATGTGAAATTGAGGATTTTGTATATATAGGCTTACTATATTATAAGCAACCAATTACTGCTAAAGCCTATGAAGGATATAGAGCCGTACAGGAGTTTAAAAGACATAAAAACTCAACTGACGACAGTATATTAAGCTTACTTAATTATACTAACAAAGATGTAATGAATGAAAATTCAAACAAGAATGCCTTATTAGCATCTACACAAAGAGACCTAATAGCAGGTGAAGCATCAAAAGATATTGCCAAGAGAAAGTTAATACCGGCTCACATAGTACAAGCCCACGAGAACGGTGATATACATTGGCATGATATGGATTATTCAGCACAACCAATACCAAATTGTTGTTTACCTAACTTAGAAGATATGTTACAAAATGGAACAGTTATAAATGAAAAGTTAGTAGAAAAGCCAAAAAGTTTTGAAACTGCTTGTACAGTAACAACTCAAATAATGGCACAAGTATCTAGCGGACAATATGGAGGACAATCAATAACTATTAGACACTTAGCACCATTCTTAAGAGTAACATATGATAAGTGCTATAAAAAATACTTCAAGAGATATGGCAAAAAATTCTATAAAAAATATATAGATAAGTATAGTGATTTACCTTTAGATAGACTAAGAGAATTACTAACTGAACTTACTAAAGATATAGTCGAAGACTTAGCAAAACAAAGAGAAATAGAAGCTCTACAAAGCGGAGTTCAAACTATCAGATATCAATTAAGTACATTACAAACAAGTAATGGACAATCACCTTTTGCAACTCTTTACTTAGAAATAGTATTAGGTAGTGAGTATGAAAAAGAAGAAGCAATGATATGTGAAGAAATGCTAAAACAAAGACTAGAAGGAATGAAAAACTATAAAGGTCAAGAAATAGGAGAAAGTTTCCCAAAATTAGTTTACGTATTAGATGAACATAATTGCTTAGAAGGTGGAAAATATGATTACATTACAAAACTAGGAGCTAAATGTAATGTCAAGAGATTAGTACCTGATTATCAGTCAGCTAAAATAATGAGAGAGAACTATGGTGAAAACTTCCCTCCAATGGGTTGTAGAAGTCATTTATCACCATGGCGTGATGAAAATGGTAACTTAAAATGGTATGGAAGATTTAATCAAGGAGTTGTCAGCTTAAACTTACCACGTATAGCAATTCTTGCAAATGGAGATATGGAAAAGATGTGGAAGTTATTAGATAGTAGATGTGAATTATGTAAAGAAGCATTATTAGTAAGACATAATTTATTATTAGGAACTCCTTCAGATGTATCGCCTATACATTGGCAATATGGAGCAATAGCAAGACTAAAACCGGGTGAAGTTATTGACCCATTATTAAAAAATGGATATTCAACTTTATCATTAGGTTATGTAGGATTATATGAAATGTGCAAAGTAATGCTAGGTAAAAGTCATACTACTAAAGAAGGTGAACAATTTGCACTAGATGTAATGAAGTTCTTAAATAATAAATGTCAAGAATGGAAAGGTGAAACTAATTTAGGATTCAGTTTATACGGAACACCAGCAGAAAACTTAATCTATAGATTCTGTAAATTAGATAGACAAAGATTTGGAATTATTGAAGATGTTACTGATAAACAATTCTATACTAATAGTTACCATGTAGATGTTAGAGAAGAAATAGATGCTTTCAGTAAATTAAAATTTGAAAGTCAATTCCATCCAATAAGTTCAGGAGGATGTATTAGTTATGTCGAAGTTGGAGATTTAAGTAAAAACGTAAGTGCAGTAGAATCTCTAATAAATTATATGTATCATAATATACAATATGCTGAAATAAACTGTAAGCCTGATGTATGTTATAAATGTGGATACCACGGTCAAATGAAATTAAACATGGATACTCTGACTTGGTATTGTCCTAACTGTGGAAATGACGACCAAAATGAAATGCAAGTAATGAGAAGAACTTGTGGATATATAGGAACTAATTATTGGAATATAGGAAGAACAATAGAAATTGCAAATAGAGTATTACATCTATAGGAGGTAATTTGTATGCACTATGCTTCAATGAAACAATTTGATACTGCAAATGGTGATGGTATTAGATGTACTTTATTCGTATCAGGATGTACTCACCATTGTCCAAACTGTTTTAATAAAGAACAACAAGATTTTAATTTTGGAGAAGAATGGACTTTAAGAGATGAAGAAAGATTTATAAAAATGGCAAAAAATCCTCAGGTATGCGGTATAAGCATACTTGGGGGTGAGCCCTTTGACCAAACAAAAGACTATTCACTATTTATACTACTAAATAGATTGAGGTTAGAAGTTAAAAAGCCTATATGGATATGGAGTGGATATACTTACGAACAGTTAATACAAAATCCGTTTAAATTTGCAATGTTATCTGAATGTGATGTATTAATAGACGGTGAATTTATACAAGACTTATATGATATTAATTTAATGTATAGAGGGTCAAGTAATCAAAGAGTCATAGACCTAAAACAAACTTTTTTAAAAAATAAAATAGTTTACTTTACAAAATAAATTAAAATTCTATATATTAATATGTAAGCGGATAAGGCTTACAAAATTAAAAACTTTTTAAATTTAGGAGGAAACAATTATGCCAAAAATTTCAATTCAAAACGCAGGTAAATATTCACAATCTGCTAACGATTTCTTTTCACTAGAAAATGACGGAGATGTTAAGAAAGTAAGATTCTTATATCAAGAACCAGACGGAAGTGATATGGATTATTACTTAGTTCATGAAGTAGAAATAGATGGAAAGAAAAGATATGTAGCTTGTAAAGCAGTAGATGACAATGGAGAATTACATCCTGAAGATTGTCCATTATGTCAAGCAGGATATAGAAGAGTTGAAAAACTTTTCTTACAATTATACGTAGAAGATGAAGACAAAGTTAAAACATGGGACAGAGGAAGAAACTTCGTTCCAAAGATAATGACATATATTAATAGATATGGTTCATTAGTAGCACAACCAATCGAAATTGAAAGAAGAGGGGAAAAAGGTAGTACATCTACTACATATGAATTATTCCCATTAGATAAGGATAATAAAACAGTAGAAGATTTTCCTGAAAAACAAGAATTACTAGGTTCATTCATTTTAGACTTAACTGAAGATGAATTATATCAAGTAATAGACGGAACTTATGTAGTACCCGGAACAGAAAGTTCAAATAATAATGTTTCTAGAAGAGGAGCATCTAATAATAGACGTCCCTCAAATAATTCAGCACCTCAAAGAAGAACAACTTCAAGAGGAACTAGAAGTAGAAATACAACAGATACATTCTAATAAAATATATAAATCTCCCGACTTTACGTTGGGAGTATTTTTTTATGTAAAAGGAGGATTATAAAATGGCTAGAACATTATTTGCAATGCCTAATAGAAGTACAAGACAAGATGATAAACAGTTACTAAACAATAAAAGGAAACCAGCACCTACTGTAGTAAAAGGTGGAGGTAATTCAATTTCGAGTAAAGTAGCAATGGCTAAAAAATTATCTGAAAAATATTTTGGTCATTTATTACCTAAATTAGATTGTATTAGAAATAGAGAGTTATTACATGAGTATATAGATAAATGTATAGAAAATGGAATTGTAGCATTAGATACAGAAACCGATGGACTTGATAGAGTTGGAGGAAAGATAGCAGGAGTTTGTTTATATACACCTGGAATGAAAGGAGTATATTGTCCTATAGGTCATATAAGTCATATGACACTTAATTTAGTTAGAGACCAAATACCAGTTGAAGATATGAGATATGAATTACAAAGAATGGTTGACGCTAAAGTTAAGTTTGTATTTCATAATGCTAAATTTGATATGCACGTATGTTACTGGAACTTAGGAGTGTATATAGAACCTTATTGGGATACTAATATAGCAGGTAACTTATTAAATGAGAATGAACCTCATAGCTTAAAAGTATTATGGAATAAGTATTGTTCACCTAATCCTGAGTCAGCAGAAGTTGCTAAATTTAATACTTTATTCAAAGGAATCATATTTAATATGATACCAATAGATGTAGCTTATTTATATGCAAGTTTCGACCCTATAATGACATATGAATTATATGAATTCCAAAAACAGTTTTTAGATGAACATAGTCAATTATGTAAAGATAGAGGACTTGTTAAAGTAGCTCAATTATTTAAGAATAAAGAAATGCCACTTATACCAGCAGTATTTGATATGGAAAAGACAGGCATAAGACTTGACATGGATTTAGCAAATCAATTACATGATAAGTATTCTAAAGTATTAGATGATGCATTAAATAAAGCACAAGAAGAAATTAAAAAGGTTCAACAACAGATAGACGAACTTTCTGTTACAAAACCAAATTTATATAGAAAGTTAGACCACCCAATAAACATTGGAAGTACGACTCAACTTGCAATTTTATTATATGACGTATTAGGTCTACAAAATAAAGAAGGAAGTAGGGGTACTGGAGAGGAAATATTAAAATCTCTAAACCATCCAATATGTGAAGCCGTATTAGCATATAGGTCAGTATCTAAATTAATGTCAACTTATATAGATGCACTACCACAACAGATACAAGAACGTACTGGCAAAATTCATGCTAACTTTAACCAGTATGGAGCTAAAACTGGAAGATTTAGTTCGTCAGATCCTAACCTACAAAATATTCCTTCACATAATAAAGAGATAAGAAAAATGTTTATACCTGATGAAGGATATGTATTAGTAGGTGCTGACTATTCACAACAAGAACCAAGATGTCTTGCACATATGAGTGGCGACGAAAATATGATTAACGCATATTTAGAGGGAAAAGATTTATATGCTACTATAGCAAGTACATTATATAATATGCCATATGAAGAATGTCTTGAATTTAGACCTAGTGACCATTCATTAAATCCTGAAGGTAAAGAAAGACGTTCAAGTGTTAAGTCAGTATTATTAGGTATTATGTATGGAAGAGGTTCAAGTAGTATTGCTGAACAAATGAATATAAGTAAAAAAGAAGCTGAGCAAATTATTTCAAACTTTTTCAAAACATTCCCTAAGGTTGCTGACTTTGTTATTAATACTCAAGCTAATGCAACTAATTATGGATTTGTAGAAACTGCTTGGGGAAGAAAAAGAAGATTACCTGATATGATGTTAGATAAATATGAGTTAATTCCAGTACAAACTGATTCAAGTTCAAACTTCAATCCATTGTTTGATGATGAAGATGATGAATTTGATGAAAACTATGTACCTGATGAAATATACTCTAAGTATTATGCACTTATGGATAAAGCTTGGGGAAAAACTAAAAAAGAAGCAATTAAAAAACAAGCTTTACAAGAAGGGTATAAACTTATAGACAATGGAGGAAAAATAGCAGACGCACAAAGACAATGCGTAAATTCAGTTATCCAAGGCTCAAGTGCAGACATAACAAAAACTGCTTTAATAAACATATATAAAGATGAAGAATTAAACAGATTAGGATTTAAAAGTTTGCTTACAGTACATGATGAAATTATAGGTCAATGTCCTGAAGAAAATGTAAAAGAAGTTGCACAAAGATTAGCTCAGGTAATGATTGATTCAGCTAAAGAAAAAATATCAGTACCAATGAAATGTGATGTAGAAGTAACAAGATGTTGGTATGGAGAATCATTAGAAATTTAATTAAAAAAATTTTTTAGTTTACTTTACAAAACACTTTAATATTCTATATATTAATATGTAGACGGTTAGTAAGTAATTAATACTTACTTAGATAAGGTGTTTTGTAATTCCTTTGACAACCACTATAAATAAAAATAATAAGGAGGGCGTTTAATATGCCAAGAACAGAAGAACAACTAAACGGAGTAACACTTTTAGGAAATCAAGGAGTAGAGTATAAATACAAATATACTCCAGAAATCCTTCAAACATTCGTAAACAAGCATCCAGGTAACGATTATATCGTTTCATTTAACTGTCCAGAGTTTACAAGCTTATGTCCAAAGACAGGTCAACCAGACTTTGCTGAAATAGTTATCAACTATATACCTGATGAAAAGATGGTAGAAAGTAAGTCATTAAAATTGTACCTATTCAGTTTTAGAAACCAAGGAGATTTTCACGAAGACTGTGTAAACATAATCATGAAAGACTTAGTAGAGTTAATGGAACCTAAGTATTTAGAAGTTAAGGGTATATTTACTCCAAGAGGAGGAATTTCAATTTACCCATTCGCTAATTATGCTAAACCAGGTTCAGGTTATGAAGAACTTGTAACTAGAAGACAGTTTGAACAACTTAGATTCTAGGAGGTACAGTATGTTAGATAAATTTGAAATGGGTAAAAGGTATGTGTTTTCAAAAGAACAACACAAAAAATCTTGTCAACTCATAGGAATGGATTATAGCACTATTTTGGATTGGAAATACGAATTAGACGGTAGAGAAGTTACTGTATATAATCCCGAAAATGGATTCATTGAAGGATATGTAATTGACCCACATTGGTGTATTGAAAAGGAGGATATTTAATATGATTAAGGGTGTAGTTTTATTAAGTGGCGGAGTTGATTCTGCCACTTGTTTAGGAATGGCAATAGATGAATTAGGAGTAGATAATGTTTCAGCAGTTTCAGTCTTTTATGGACAAAAACATTCTAAAGAATTAGAGTGTGCTAGAAACATTGCTAAGTATTATGGCATTAAACATTATGAACTAGATTTATCTAGTATATTTGAGTATAGTAATTGTCCATTACTTTCACAAAGTACAGAGGAAATAGAGCATAAAAGCTATATAGACCAAATAAAAGAAAACGGTGAGGGAATGGTTAAGACATATGTACCATTTAGAAATGGACTTATGTTAAGTTCAGTAGCATCATTAGCACTTTCAATATATGAAGATGCAGAGCAAGTAAATATTTACTTAGGAGCTCACGCAGATGACTCAGCAGGTAATGCTTATGCAGACTGTTCACCTGAATTTGCTCAAGCAATGTATTCAGCAATATATACTGGAACTTATAATAAGGTAGTTGTTCAAACTCCTCTAATTAATCTAAATAAAGCAGGAGTAGTTAGAGAAGGCTTAGAACTTGGAGTACCTTATGAGTTGACTTGGAGTTGTTACGAAGGTCATGAAAAAGCTTGTGGTACTTGTGCTACTTGTATAGATAGACAAAATGCTTTTATAGCAAATGGAGAATTAGACCCAATAGGCTATGAAGAAAGAATAGATTCAGAAGGCGTTCAATTTTTTAGTGAAGCATAGGAGGAATTAATAATGTATAAAGTTAGTAAGAGAATGGAAATAGCAGGTTCACATCATTTATATTTAGACTATGAAAGTAAGTGTAAAAACTTACACGGTCATAACTGGATAGTAACAGTTCATTGTAAGTCTAAGGAATTAGATAGAAACGGAATGGTAGTTGACTTTGCTAAAGTTAAAAAAGCAATTCATGGAAAACTAGACCACGGCAATCTAAATGAAATATTCAACTTCAATCCAACTGCTGAAAATATAGCAAACTGGATAGCAGAGGAAGTAACAATGTTATGCTTACCTTCAGGTGGATATTGTTACAAGGTAGAGGTACAAGAAAGTGAAGGAAATATAGCAATATACGAGGAGGATAATTAATATGAGAGTAGTAGAAATTTTTAAAAGCATAGATGGTGAAGGGGTAAGGGCAGGAATGCCCGTTACCTTTATTAGATTAGAGGGTTGTAATCTAAGATGTTCATTTTGTGATACTAAGTATAGTTACTGTAATGCAACTTATACAGAAATGACACCTAAACAAATTGTTCAAAAAGTAATGAATCTTGGATTAGATAAAGTTACCTTAACAGGAGGTGAGCCACTTATCCATGAAAATGTTCTTGAGTTAGTTCAACAGTTATTAGATAGAGATATCGAAATTAATATTGAAACTAACGGAGCAGTTAGTGTTCCTGAATTTGTTTTCAACTTAACTAAGAGTGGATATTCAGTTAATAACATTATATTCACTATAGATTGTAAGTGTCCTTCAAGTGGAATGACAAAGCATATGCTTGAAGAGAATTTAGAGTATGTTCGAGATACTCCTTTCTTTAATGTATTAAAATTTGTAGTCGGAAATAGAGATGACTTACACTTTATGAAAGACATGGTCAATATGTTCGGTCTATATGATAAGTGTGTATTTGTAAGTCCAGTATTCGGTGATATAGAACCTAGTGAAATAGTTAAGTTCGTATTAAAATATCCTTCACTTCATAATGTAAGAACTCAGATTCAACTTCATAAAGTGATATGGGATCCAAATAAGAGAGGGGTGTAGAATTATGTTAGCAGAAACTAAATCAGTAGTTAACATACAGTTAACAATAAAGGAAGCTAAACAATTAGTTACATTATTAGATGAATATTGTCAAACTTATTCAGCATCAACTAGTGTTAATAAGTTTCATGAAGAATTATTAGATATGTTAGATGAATTATTAGGAGGACAAGAAAATGATAGATAAAAAGAGAATTGAAAATGCAGTTAGAGAGTTATTATTAGCTATAGGAGATGACCCCGATAGAGAAGGGCTTAAAGGAACACCAGACAGAGTAGCAAGAATGTATGAAGAAGTATTTGAAGGAATGAACTATACAAATCATGAAATTGCTCAAATGTTCAATAAATGTTTTGAAGATGTAGATTCCAATGATTTAGTAGTAGTTAGAGATATTCCAATATTCAGTTACTGTGAACACCATTTAGCACTTATGTATAATATGACAGTAAGTGTAGCATACATACCAAATGGTAAAGTAATTGGACTTAGTAAAATAGCAAGAATTGCTGATATGGTTGGAAAAAGACTTCAACTTCAAGAAAAGATTGGAAAAGATATAGCAGATATTATTCAAGAAGTAACTGGTTCAAAAGATGTATTAGTATTTGTTGAAGGAGAACATTCTTGTATGACTGCTAGAGGAATTAAGTCAAGAGGTTCTAAAACAAGAACAAGCACATTAAGAGGATTATTTGAAACAGATGCTCAATTAAGAAGTGAAGTTTACAATTTAATAAAATAATATTAAAAAGTAAGGGTGGTTACTTAACAAAGTAGCCACCTTTTTCTATATATTAAGTGTAAACTAAAATAAAGGAGGAAAAGCAATGGGATTTAATTTATACCTTGCAGGTTCATATTCATCTAGAGTAGAAGAATTTTTAATGGAAAAGGGCGTTAATAGATTAGCGTCACAACTAAACGATAGAAAGTTAATAGAAAGATGGTTAACTTATTCAAGAGAAACTGAACATAGACAAGTGTTCGTAGATTCGGGAGCATATTCAGCACATACTAAAGGAAGAGAGTTAGATGTAGATGAATATATTCAGTATCTAAATGATAGACAAGGATGTTTTGAAGTAATAGCACAAGTAGATAAAATACCGGGTGAATTTGGAAAGCCTAAAACTCATAAACAGTTAATAGAAGCACCAAATCAAAGTTGGGAGAATTATTTATATATGAGAGAAAGAGTTAAAGATGTCGATAACTTAACTCCAATATTTCACCAAGGTGAAGACTTTAAACATCTTCATAGAATGCTTGAAACAACTTTCGACGGAAAACACATACCTTATATAGGAATATCACCTGCGAATGATGTTAGTACAAAAGAGAAAGCAAAATGGTTTGAAACTGTATTTAGAATCATACGTGATAGTAGTAATCCAAATGTAAAAACACACGCATTCGGAATGACAAGTTTAGATTTATTAGAGAAATACCCATTTTACTCAGCAGACTCAACAAGTTGGTTAATGACAAGTGCAAATGGTTCAATAATGACAAGTTGGGGATTAGTAGTATTAAGTGATATGCAAAAAGATAATCCAAAGCACTTTTTAAATCTACCTGAAAAAGTTCAACATATGATTAGAGAAGAAGTTGAAGGTTGGGGATTTAAAGTAGAAGACGGAATTACTGACTATAAAGTTAGAGGAATGATAAATGCAAGTTATTTAATGAACTGGGCTAAAAACTATAAGTATAAAGGTACTGGAAGATATCAAAGAAGATTATTTTAAAAACTACTTAACAAATTAAGTTATAATTCTATATATTATATTGTACACATAAAATATTAAAAAGGAGGAACACAAGATGTTCAAATTAGAAACAAAACATTTACAAGACATGGTTGGAAAACTTTCAAAATGTGGAGGTAACAAGTTGCTAGAAATAACTAAGTACATCAATTTACACATTGATGAAAATGGCTTAGTATTAACTGCTACTGACGGAAGTAACTTTATAAAAGTTATAGACAATACAGTAAAAGGAGAAGCAACTGATATAATAGTAAAAGCAGACCAATTCACAAAATTAGTTCAAAGAACTTCAATAGCTCAAATGACATTCACATTAAAGGAAAATTACTTAGAAGTTATAGGTAATGGAAAATATAAAGTTGAAATAGTTGAAGGTGAAGATTATCCTTCATACGAATTCGATGATACAGTAGAGGGAACAGTAGTTAAAACAACAGACTTAAAATATGTAGCAGGAGCAAATAAATATTCTGTTAGTACAACAATAGCAGATGGTGTTTTAACTGGTTATTTATTTAAGGATGGTAAATGTATTACCGCAGACGGAATAAAGGTTTGTATAACCCCTATCGTGTTATCTCAAGGGGATATAATATTATCACAAGAAACAATGACATTAATTGGAGCATTAACTGATAATGAAACTACAGTAAAGGTTGACGGTGATAAAGTATTATTTGAAACTTCTAATACAACAATATTCAGTACACAACTAGAAGGAATAGAAGAGTATCCTGATATAGAACCAATAAGTGAAATAGAATTTCCTTCATTTGGAAAATTAAGTAGACTAGCAATATTAAACATCTTAGATAGACTTACTTTATTCATAGATCCATTCGAGAAAAATGAACTTACTTTAGACTTCTTATCTAATGGAGTTAGAATAAGTACAAGTTCAGGAAGTTGTGAAATAATTGGATATGAACAAATAGAAAATTTCCAAGAGTTTTCATGTAAAGTAAATGGACTATTCTTTAAGGAATTAATAACAGCAGTTAATACTGAAACATTCTTTATTAACTTTGGTGAAGAAGCACTTATTAGAATAGATACAGATAATTTAATTCAATTATTAGCAACTGGAGAAGGAGAAGAGTAATATGGCAAAGTTAACTGGATTAGCAAGATTAATAAAAAATGGAGATGCAGGTAATTCAGTAAACGGCTTCCTAAATGATTTAATAAAAACCATTGAACTTAGTGAAGAAATACGTGAGCCTTCAAAGGCTTACAAACCTTCTTCACTAGGAGGTTGTTTACGAAATGTATATTTCCAAATGACAGGAGCAAAACTTGATGAAAAACCTAATGATTATTGTCTAATAGGTATATGTGAATCAGGTACAGATAGACATGAAACTATTCAAACTTATGTATCTAAAATGAAGGATATGGGTTATGATTGTGAATGGGTTGATGTCGAGGAGTATGTAAATGAGTATAAACCTAAAGGAACTAAAGTTATAAAGAAGAGTGGAATGGAAACAAAATGTTTCAACGAACTTTATAATTTAAGATTCTTATGTGATGGTATTATTAAGTATAAAGGTAAATATTACATTTTAGAAATTAAGACAGAAAGTACCTACAAGTTTAGTAGTCATTCAGAACCTCATGCTCAACACAAAGTTCAAGGAGCAACTTATTCATTAGCTTTCGGAATAGATGAAGTTATATTCTTATATGAAAATAGAGATAATACTTCAAAGAAAGCTTATTTATATAAAGTAACAGATGAAGATAGACAAGCAGTAGTTGACAAGATTACTACTTGTAATGAGTGTATTGAAAAACAAACTCCACCACCTAAGACAGAAAATAAAAAGGAATGTAATTATTGTAATTATAAAAGATTTTGTAGAGAAGTAGGTGATAAATTATGTCTTCAGGAAAGAACTTTGAAAAGGACTTCTCAGACTCATTCAAAGGCAAGGAAAGGGCTAGAATTTTAAGACTATATGATACAACAAATGGATTTCACGGGATTACTAATCCTTGTGATTTCATTTATTATAATTATCCATATTTAGCTTATTTAGAATTAAAAAGCGTTAAAGATAATAGACTTCCATTTAGTAATATAACAGATAGACAATGGGAAGAACTTAGCTTTAGAAATAAACAACAAGGTTGTATTGGAGCAATAGTAATTCAATTTAGAGAAGCTAAAGAAGGATATTTAGTGGCAATAGATTGTTTAGAAGAGTTATTAAAACAAGGCTATAAATCAATAACATTAGACCAAGCAGTAGCTTACGGAATGAATTTAAAACTTCATTATAAACGAACTAGATGTTATTTAGACCCATTAGAATTTGAGAAAGATTTATTTTTATATATGGAAGGTAGACAAAATGAGTAAAATACCATTAACAAGTAATTATGATGAAGGAAAAGTTAGAACTATTCGTAATCAAGTTGAACAAGATAGTGGTACTTTAAAAAGGGTAGTTGAACAGTTAGTTAAGAAATATTGTCGTGATTTAGATAAAGCAGTCAATGAAATAAATGAGTTATTAGAGGACAAGCAAAATCTAAACGCTGACGATTTAAATTACTATGTAGCATACTTACCAGTACTCATGTATTATGTAGGTAATGGAATTGAGGAATTAGGAATTGAAGGTGATACTGCTAAAGTTTCAAGACAAGAAGCATTTAATAAAGCTTATTTAGAAGCAGAAGAAAAAACCGTTCAGGCTAAAACTTCATATGCTCAACAAATAGTAATAAGTGAACAGTTAGTAGAAAGTGCATTTAGTCGTGCATATAAACAATGTAGAAATAAAATAGAAATGGCGAATATTTTACATTCTTCACTCAAGAAAGTATTGCAATGGAAATTAAGTGAGTTAGAAGTTTCTAAATATTCACAGAGTAATGGAACTGGATTTGGAGGTAGATAAAATGATAAGAAAACTATTAAGGAAGGCTTTGGGTATTCCGTGTCCGGAAATAATACCCGTTAAATATTTAGACTCGATATATGAAAGTAATCCACTTGAATATAATGGAGATTGGGTAGATGTTAGAGTAAGCTATCCAATAAAGTTATTTAGTCCTGAAAAACAAGAGTGGGTAGACGTACCATTAGAGGATATGGATACAGATTCACCTTATGTAAAAATATTTCCAGGTGAACTAATTAGAATACCTTTAGGCTTTGCATTAAAATTACCTAAAGGATATGAAGCAATATTAAAAGTAAGAAGTTCGACATCTAAAAATACTGGCTTAGTATGTGCAACAAGTGGAGTAATAGATGAAGGGTATTGCGGTAATAGTGATGAATGGATGTTTACTGGATATGCAACTAGACAAGAAAAGTTATATATAGGTGAAAGAATTGCTCAATTTAGAATAATTAAAAAACAACCTGAACTGGAGTTTCATTCAGTTGTTCGTTTAGATAATGTAGGTAGAGGTGGACATGGTTCTACTGGTAGATTTTAAGGAGGAGTTAAAAATGAGTAAACAGTTTGTAGCAAAATTAGTTAAGTATGAAGGATTCATTTATGACGGAGATTTAATGGGTAGTGATGGAAATTACTATGTACCTGATTGGGCAGTAGAAGCTTATCAAATAGGAGTTTTAAAATATAGTGCAATAGGCACCTCAGAACCTGACTTATTTATAATGCAACATGATGATTGTCAATTAGTAATGCCTGGAGATGCTATTATAAGAACACCGCACGGTTTATGCTGTATTAGAAGATGTATAATACCTTTATTATTTGAAGTTAATGAAGAAGGGGAGGAAAAATAATATGAAAAGAGTATTTATTTCACAACCAATGAGAGGATTAAGTGAGGAGCAAATAAAAGCAAACAGAGAGAACATTAAAAAGATCGCTGAAGAAAAATTACATGAGCCAGTAGAGTTTGTAGACTCATATATAGAGGATTATCCTGGAGAACTTAATAAGCACGTTCCTATATGGTATTTAGGAGTTTCAATTCAGTTTCTATCAGAAGCTGATATAGTAATTATGGGTAAAGGTTGGTACAATGCTAGAGGATGTCGTATAGAACATTGCGTTGCTACTGAATATGGATTACCAGTAATATATGCGGAGGATTATTTATATGAGTAGAGAACTTAAAATAAACGGGCTATATAGACACTTCAAAGGTGGTTGATTATGCACTGCTCTTCATACTGAAACAAATGAAACATTAGTTATTTATCAAAGCACTATTGACAGTCATGCAATATTTGCAAGACCTATTAATATGTTTTTAAGTGAAGTTGACAAGGAAAAGTATCCACAAGCCAATCAAAAATATAGATTAGAATTAATTAATTAAAAATATTAGGGGAATGTAGTTTACATTCCTCTTTTTATTTCTATATATTAAGTGTAACAAAAATTAAGGAGGATATATTAATGGGAAGAAATTTAGATTTAGCAATGGCTGACATTAATAAGAAATTTGGGGAGCAATTATGTAAACAAGGTACAGATTTAATCTATGTAGATAAGATACCTTTTTCAAGTCCGAGAGCTAATTATATGACATATGGAGGAGTACCACTAGGTAAAGCAACTGAATTTTTCGGTGGTGAAGGAGGAGGTAAAACTACTTCAGCATTAGACATAACAGGAAATGCTCAAATAAAATTTAAAGAAGAATGGCATGAAAGAATTGAACAGTTAACTGAAGAATATGAACAATTGAGTCAAAATAAATCAACTGCAAAGAAAGCTGAAAAGATTAAAAAGGAAATAGAAGAACTAGAAGAGCAAGGACCTAAAGTAGTAGTCTATATAGATGCTGAAAATACATTAGATACTGATTGGGCAGAATTATTAGGAGTTAAAACTGAAGAAATGATATTAGTAAGACCTGAAAGTCAATCTGCTGAACAAGTATTACAGATAATAATAGATTTAATAGATACTGGTAATGTAGGTTTAGTAGTATTAGACTCAGTACCTTGTTTAGTTCCTCAAGTAATATTTGAAGAGAGTTTGGAAAAGAAATCTTATGGAGGAGTAGCAGGTCCTATGTCCGTATTCTGTGGTAAAATTTCACCGTATCTCACTAAATATAGAACTGGACTACTTATTATTAACCAAATAAGAGAAGACTTATCTAACCCGTATAATACGGCTAGCACACCTGGTGGTAGAGCATTAAAACATTTATATTCACTTAGACTTAGATTTAGAAAAGGTAAGTTATTAGATGAAAATAATAAAGAATTACCAAGTAGTGCTGAATGTCCTTCAGGTAATATGGTACAGATAGAAATTGCTAAAACTAAAGTATGTAGACCAAATAGAAGATTAGGGGCATATACATTAAATTACTTTGAAGGAATTGATGTAATAGCTGATACAGTATATATGGCAATACAATATAATTTAATAGTTCAATCAGGTTCATGGTTTTCATTAATAGACCCTGAAACTGGAGAAATAATAACAGATCCTGACGGTAATGAATTAAAGTTTCAAGGTATGAGTAGACTACTAGATTTTATTAGAGAAGATGAAGTAATATTAGAGGAACTAACTGAACAATTAAATAATTTAATGTGTGAATAATATTTTTAAGAGGGCGGTTAACAAAAACCGTCCTTTTTCTATATATTAATATGTAAGGGGGTGTAGGTAATGAAACAGAGAACATTATTTGCAGTCGCTAATAAAAAAGAACCTAAACAGAAAGTTAAACCAGTAACGGTAAAAACGGAACAAGTACAATGCAGTAACATGGAAGTATATGAATTAATTAGACAAAGAAGGTTACAAATGCTTGTACATAGTTGTATGTATTATCGTTTAAATACTTCGTTAATAACTGATAAGCAATTTGATACTTGGGGAAGAGAGTTAGTTAAACTTCAAAATGATTATCCTGAAATTAGTCGTCAAGTAGAATGGTATAAGGAATTTAAAGATTGGGACGCAACTACTGGATTTCATTTACCACTTACTCACCCATGGGTATTAAGTACGGCACAGATGTTACTAAACATAGAAGAGAGGAGAAAAGAAAATGGGATTCAGTAAAAAACCTACTCGATATTTTAGTAGTAAACAAGAAAAAAGAGTTTGTAGAAATTTAGGTTGTAAACTTCAACCTAATAGTGGAGCAACAAAATTTGCTAAGGGCGACTTAGAAGATGAGTTTACATTATTTGAATGTAAAACAGTAACTAGAAAACAGAAACAATTCACTATTCAAAAAGAGTGGTTAACTAAGCTAAAAGAAGAAACTTTATCAATGGGTAAGGTTATTAGTGCTTTAGTTTTCGACTTTGGAGACGGTGATGACTTTGTAGTATTAAGTAAACAAGATTTTAAAAATTTATATGAAGGATGGAAGGAGAATAACAATGATTAAATCAATATTTTTAAGCACACCAACATTAAAAGGAGGACCTTTTGTAACAAGTGCAGACGCATATGAAATAGTAGAAAGAGCTAAAACAGTTTATTCAATAGACCAGGAGAAAGGTTTATACAATGACGGTAGATTACACATAGGAACAGAGTGTTCTAGAATATATAAACAATTATTTCCAAGTGGAATAGTTAAGCAAAATGAATTATGCTATATTGAATTATCACCTAAAGTAAGAGCAATATTTGATAAGAATGAAGTTAAGTATAACAGTAAGAAATTAAAAACAAAATTAAATAGAGACATATATTACTGTCAATTAATTTCATTAGACTTATTAGGTATATATTTAGGAGGAGTATTTGATTTAAGTGATGCTCAAGTATATAAAATATTAGGTTGGGCTAATACTAAAAAACTTACTTTAAACATACCAAATAAATATATTGTAAGTGGTAATAAACCAGTAAATATAGAAGGTAAACCACTTGTAAAAATACTTAATGAAAAGTCAGTTGATACTAAGGAAATTGAATCACATTCAATACAGTCAAGTAAAGCTATTGGAATTGAGTTACCAGCAAGTAGCACACTTGAATATGTTAAGACAGGACCTTTAATGAGAAAAGATATATATGTAGCATTAAAAGCAATTAGTGCTAAGGAAGGAAAATTCTTCTATGAAACATTAGAAGATATATTACTTGGAAGAAGTGAATATACTTTAGGAATGTTATTAGGAGGAGAAATATAATGAAAAGTTTAGCAGTTAAATATAGACCTAAAACTTTCGAGGAAGTTGTTAGTCAAGATAGTATTAAAACAATTCTTAAAAATCAAATTGATTCAAAAGAATTTAAAAATGGATATTTATTTTGTGGAGGAGCAGGAACTGGAAAAACAACTACTGCAAGAATAGTAGCAAATGAAATGAATGAAGGGAAAGGAGCACCAATCGAAATAGATGGTGCTTCTAATAATGGTGTAGATAATATTAGAGATATAATTGAAAAGTGTAAATCTAAATCATTAGACTGTAAATATAAAATATTCATTATAGATGAGGTTCATATGTTAAGTATAGGAGCATTCAATGCTTTACTTAAAACATTAGAAGAACCACCAGCAGGAGCTATATTTATTTTATGCACTACAGACCCACAGAAGATACCTAGTACAATACTTAGTAGAGTTCAAAGATTCGACTTTAAGCGTATTCCGTTAGAACAAATAGTAAATAGACATAAGTGGATTATTGAACAAGAAAATAATGAAATATGTGATGCTAGAGGTAATGAATTTTTACTAGGTGATGCTGAAATGTTTTTAATAGACTATGAAGAGGAAGCATTAAATTATATAGCAAAACTAGCAGACGGTGGAATGAGAGATTCAATAACAATGCTTGATAAAGTATTAGGTTATTCAAATCATATAACATTAGAAAATGTAATAAATGCTTTAGGGGCTACAGACTACAATGTCTACTTTAAATTAATAAGTGATATAATAGATTGTAGACCATTAGAAGCTATAACTATTATAGGTGAAGCACATTCAAGTGGAAAAGACTTAAAGTTATTCATTAGAAATTTTAGTAACTTTATTGTCGACTTATTAAAGTTCAATTTATCTAAAGATATTAATCTAACAACTTTACCAACTATATATGAAAAGTTGTTAACTGAAATAACTAACTCAGTAGATAGTGGAATATTCTTAAATATACTTGAGTATATTAATAGATTATGTCAAGAAATTAAATGGGAGTCTAATCCAAAACCATTGATAGAAGCGGAGGTATTATTACTATGTCAGACAACAGAAAACTAGAAGAGAAATCTAAAAAGCTACAAAAATTCATATTAAATTTAGTACCATTTTTTATAGTAGGCGTATTTGTATTTATATCACTTATGTTTGCAATATTTGTAATAGTAACTCTACTGTTCATAGTAGGGGCTATATAGGAGGTATTTGTAGTGAGAGAAGATTTATTAAATAAAGCTAAGTCAATTAAATGTATATGTGAGCAAGAAAGAGAATGTGATAAATGTTTAATAGGTCCTTCAAAATGTTTTGAATTAGTATTTACATTAGTACCTAGTAACTGTTCGCTTGAAACTTTATGTAGACAAATGGAGGTAGTTGAATCATGGAAAGAGTCATTGGTCAACAGAAATTCATAGAAAGGGTAGTGGGCTTACGCTCACTACCTCAATTTTGTATTATTGAAGGTGCAAGAGGTAGTGGTAAAACTACACTAGCAAGATATATAGCTATATAAATTACCAATACTTACAATAGGCAGTAAAATAGATGACATTAGACAAATGGTATCTGAAAGTAAGAAGTTAAGACAGAAAACAATATACTTTATAAAAGATGCTGACACTATGTCAATAGGAGCTAAAAACAGTTTATTGAAAATAACAGAAGAGCCACCAAAGAACTTAATAATATTTATGTCATTAGAAAGTAAAGACAATACTTTAGCAACTATTAGAAGTAGAGCTAATATATTTACATTAGACCCATATTCATTCGAGGAACTTCAAGATTATTTAATTCTGAATTATGAATTACCTGAAAATGAAAACTTAGTAAATGAAATTTTAGAAGTTGTAACAACACCAGGTGAAATAGATGAAATAATGAGTATTGGATTTGAAGAATTTCTACAGTATGTTAATAAAGTATATTTAAACATTTTAGAAGTTAGTACGGGTAATAGTTTTAAGATACCTAATAAGCTTAAATTTAAAAAAGATGATGACGGTTATTCATGTGAGTTATTCTTAAAAGTCTTTCAAAAAATATCAGCAGATGACTTAAAAAGTAGACAGTTTGATGAAACCTACGAGATGACACGAGATGAACTTCTGAGGGATGTACATATTATGAGGTGTACTAATAATGCTTTGAAACAAATGTCTGTGAGAGGGGCGAATAAAAAGGCTATCATGGATATATGGATATTGAATGTTAGGAGGTTCAGATAATGATAAGTCTTGTACAACTAAAGAAAGACATTAAGAACAACAATTTGGATAATTTTTATATATTCGAGGGAGAAGAAATTGGAATATTAAATATGTATATTAACCAAATGGGTAAAACAGTAATAAGAGCAGATGAAGTAGAAAACATATGGAGAAGATTAACAACTTCATCTATTAGTATGGAAAGTGGATTGGTATTTGTAGTTAGAGGAGATAAAAAGTTCATAGGACTTGAAAAGGTATGGACTAATATTCAGAGTAAAATAAAGAATGGTATTCTTATTCTCGTATATGATAGTTTGGATAAGAGAAGTAAATTCTATAAACAGTTTGAAGATAGAATAGTAATGTTCGAGAAGATGACTAAGGAACAATTATTACATTATTGTAAAAAACATCTAAAATCTGTTAACGATTCAATTTTAAATCACTTAATATACCTATGTAATAACGATTATAGTCGTGTTGAAAATGAGATTGACAAGATAAAACGACTTAATCAGCCAGTAACAGTAGATTTATTAGAAGATTTAATAATACCACCAAGAGAAAGTACACCATTTACATTTATAGACTCTTTAATTGTAGGTGATTACTGGGGGACAATAAATGACTTAACAAACCTATTAAATAATGACGAGAGTGGTGTAATGTTATTAGGATTAATGTACACCAATTTTAGAAATGCAGTATTAGTTGTAGGTAATCCTAAAGGACAAAGTGGTGTAAATGGATATATAGCAAGTAAATTATCTAATAACTTAGCATATACACCTGAGCAATTATTATCTGTACTTAGAATCATTCAGGATTGTGAATTTGGAATTAAAGTAGGTAAATATGATGAAAAGTTTGCAGTTATGTATGCAACCATGAGAATACTATGTGTTTAGGCGACAATTATGTCGTCTAATTTTTTTTAAATTTTTTTATAAGTTACTTTACATATTTAAGATTTATTCTATATATTAATATGTACAACAAAAAAGGAGGATTTAAAAAATGCAAACAACAAAATCTCTAAAACAAGAGTTTATTAAGTTAGTTAGAGAAAACATTAAAAGAGAAGGCGTAGAAAACTTATTAGACTACTTAGAAAATTCAGACTTTTATATTGCACCAGCAAGTACAATATATCATGGAAGTTACGAAGGTGGATTATGTGAACATTGTATTAATGTATTCCATTCTTTAGTAGCTGAATGTAAACAAACTTATGGAGCTAAATGGCAAGAGCAAATGAGCCTAGAAAGTGTTGCTATTGTTTCATTATTTCACGACTTATGTAAGGTCAATACATACGAACCTTATATGAGAAATGTAAAAAATGAAACTACTGGAAAGTGGGAGCAAGTAGAGTGTTATCGTAAAAATGTTTTATTCCCATTAGGTCATGGAGAAAAAAGTATGTTTATAGTACAAAACTTCATGTCAATAGAACCAGAAGAAGCATTAGCAATTAGATGGCACATGGGAGCATTTGATACTGGAGAGTATAACAACGTAAATGAATTGAGTATGGCGTTTGAAAAATGTAAACTGGCGTTCTTATTACACATAGCTGATATTAAAACAACTTATTTAGTTGAAGGAGAACAGTAAGATGGATGAATACGAACTTCACAGACAGTATATCATAAATGAACTAACTGAACTAAAAAAGGACATTGCAAATGGAATAGCAGATAGAGTAGAAGTTGCAAGAGCTAACTTTTTAGAACAGTTACTAAAAGGTGAATATGAAATAGGCGAGGAGGAAGAACCTGATGAAGAATAAAGAACTTGTTGAAATATTTGCATATAGCATGCAAGTAGCAAAAACAGGAAACTTAATGACAGATGGATATAAACTTTGGAGCTATGGAGCATTGATTGCAGTTAAGGTTCCTGGTGGAGTATATTTAAATGCTCACAAGTATTCACAAACTACTTCAAGACATCAAAATCTAGTAAGACAGTATTGTAACGTCGTAGCAGAATTTGAATATGAAGTGGAAATGGTTCAAGCTTATCACGAATTAAGCACTATATAAAATATGGGTGGGTGGGTTGGTAAAGGAGGTTTTAAAATGTGGTTTAAGCAACAAGAGGATAAAGCACATTTTAAACGACTTATATTAGCAACTGGAGAAGAATACGAAAATGGAACAATAGAAACTTTAGAAACAGAATTAACTTGCATACCAAGTAATTGTATATTGTTAACTGAGGGTAAATTAAAGTTAATCGTTAATAAAGACTTTATAGTTTCATTAGAGTTAAAACAAACAAATATTCAGGAGGTTTTAAAATGAAGTTAGTAACTAACGTAAAGGTATATGGATTAGATGAATCCATTATAGCTTCAGGTTACCCAATGGTAACTAGACCAGAACCAAAAAGACAAGTCGATATTCAAGACTATAACAGAGTTGAAAAACTAAGTCAAGTCCCAGCAGGTACTGGACATGATACATTCTTAAAGGGAATAGTTGTTCAGTTCGATTTAAACTTTTCACTTAAAGCTTGGACTCAAATGCAAAGATATCATTGGATAGACTTTGTCAGTTCTTGTAGTACAATGCACAGAATATGCTTTATGGATATTAGAAATAGTTGTAATGACTATGTTTGGGACGCAACAATAGATAGACTAGAGTTAGCAACTAAAAAATATAACAGTTTGGAGAATAAAAATACAGAGGAAGCCAAACAGTTATATTTAGAAATACTGTATAATATACCTACTGGATTTAGATTACCAGCTAGAATAACTACAAACTATCTACAGTTGAAAACAATTTATCATCAACGTAGAAATCATAGATTACCAGACTGGCAAGAGTTTTGTGATTGGATTCACACATTACCAGCAAGTTCATTAATTATAGGAAAATAAGAGGAGGAATTTAAAATGATAAAATTTGAAATTAACAGAGAGGAAAACAAAATAGACATAGAGGCTCAAGGAACAACAGAGGAATTATTATCAGATATCAGTAATGCAGTTAGTTCATTAATATGTTCAATGGTTAGAGACAGTAACTTAGAACCAAGTGATGGATTAGTTGAAGCATTTAAGTTATGTGAAACATTAAACAAAGGTACATTAGAGTTAACTGCTCATAGAATGTCAGATTTATATGGAGATGTAGATCCTATTAAGGTAGCATTAAGTGCTATGGAAAAATTTGAAAAGGAGGACAATAAGTAGTGTTAAAAGTAGTATGTGAAGAGAATTCTAGTACTTGTGAAATTGAAATGAAAGGTTCATTTTCAGAAGTGTATGCCGAATTATGTATGACAGTATTAAGATGTATTGACGGATTAGCTGAACAAAGTAAACAAGATGACGTAACTGTAGATGAAGCTAAATCAGTATTAATAGATGACTTTACAGATATGTTAAAAGCATTTAAGTAATTAAATTTTAGGAGGAATTAACAATGATAAAAGCATTAGCAAATTTAGAAAACAATCACATGAACTTAGAAATGGATGGAAGAATGGAAACTATAATGATGGAGTTAGCTCACATTGCAGGACAAGCAATAGTTAATGTTTCAGCAGACTGTGTTAAACAAGACAATGACGATGTATTAGACGGAAAAGAGTTCTTAAAAGTAGTTGGAGCATACAACGGATATTTCCAAGAGTTACTTTCACAGTCATTAGCTCAAAAAACTAAGAACGTTATGGAAAAGGAACTTTCTTTAGAAGAGATGTTAGATTCAGTGATGACCAGCATAACTGGCATGAGAGATGAAGATGAATAGTTCAGATGCTAAAGTTAATCAGTTAGTATCTGAAATATGGGAATGTGCTTTAAAGAATGATGTGTGTGCTATATTACACACATCAGGCACATACCAAGTCATTACTACTGATGAACTTAAAAAGTTATTAGTACAGTTCATTGATTTTTGTGAATATGGATGTACTAATAATATAAATGGATTCCAGTATGACGACAGATTAACAAGGTTCTTACAATCTAGATTTATAAAGGAAATTAAGTTTTTCGACATTGATACAAGTATTTTTAGAGGTGATATAAATGGATAAATTACAAATACATTTACAACTATGTGGTGAACTAAATGAAATGTATGAGCGTAAAAATGCTGATTATGGAGATAGCTTTTCAAAAAGCTTCAAAGAGTACGGAATGGTAATGCCACTTATTAGAATAGAGGATAAGATGAATAGATTAAAATCACTATTCAAAAATAAAACAGCAAACTATGAAAGTGTAGAAGATACATTAAAGGACTTAGCAAACTACTGTTTATTAACTTTAGTTGAGTTGGAAATGGAAAAGCAAAATAAAACTTGCAGACCACCTGAAGACAATCCACAACCTTGTAGAAAACCTTGAGGAAATTAAGAGAAGGATTATTACAATTCTTCTCTTTTTATAATACACTTAAAACCAATTTTAAGACGTTTTAAAGTAAGGTAGACTTATACTACCTCTAACTAATAAAAATTGCTTAGACGTCGGATATGAAAGGAGAATGTGGGTTTATTTATGGATAATTTACCTGATTGTATGTATGACTACAGACCTAGTAATATTGTCGAAGATGATGACGAGTATTACTACTGTAGAGAATGTGGTCAAAGAGAATTAAAAAGTGTCTTAGAAGATAATGACGGATTATGTGAAGTATGTTTTTTAGAGGAGGAAGAATATAATGAATAAAGAAAAAATGGAGCTACTAATAGCTGACATATTAAGAAACAAAGAGGAAATTGAAAGACTTGAATACAATATAGACCTTGCTAAAAATGAATTAATGAAAGGCATGGAAGAACAAGGTTTATTCGACATAACAACAGACCAAGGAAAAGCAAGTATTAGAAGTTACTCAGTTACTAGATATGATAGTGAAAATGTTAGGATGATGGTTAGTAAGTTACGTAAAAAGCAACAAGTAACTGAAATGGACTTAGCAAAACTTACTAAGAAATCAGATGTTCACTTCATTGTAGTAACAGAGTAAGGAAGTGATTAAGGTGGGAAGAAAGAAGAAAACAAGTGATAGAGACATAAAAGCATTCTTTAGAGACTATGGTAAAGCAGTTGGTAGACGTAAAATACTGTTGAGCAAAACTCACGCAAGACAAATGACAGTTTCAGAAGCTAATGAATATAGAAACTTAGGTGTATTTATTCAGTGTATAGATGAAATGGTCAATACCTTAGAGCCATTAGTTGCTAAAATTATGCATAATACTCTATTTAATATTAGCATGGAAATAAATTATTGTTACGAGCATGTCAGTTATTTAAAGAACTTAGGTTGTGATGATATTAGAAGAATGTTAGCAGGTAAAGAAATACTAACATCAGAATACTCAAAAAACTTATGTGAAGCAATAGTAAAAGTGGTGGAGGATAAATAGATGAAGTTTAACAAGAATAAGAGATATAAGTTCAGTGCATTGAAGTACAAAGAATGTGAAGGGTTAGAGGATTACAAAATCAATCATCAATGGGTAAATTTTGCTCATAATAAACCAGTAATTATAGAAACTAAATCAGAAGGGCATATACAAATAGGCAATAGACTATTAAATGTATTACCTGAATGGTGTGTGGAGGTAAAGTAAAATGGAATTTACAAAAAGTGATTTAGAAAACGGAATGATAATTGAATGGAGAAATGGTTCTAAGTTTTTAGTAATAGGAACTCAAGCATTACATTTAGGAGGACATCATTCATTAGATAGCTATACAGAGGATTTAAGAGATATTTGTTGTAATAAGAATTATGATATTGTAAAGGTGTATAAAACAGAGAATGATTGCATAACATTAAAATCATTATTCGAGGAAAGTTACTTAGAGCTTATATGGGAAAGGGAAATTGAAATAGATTGGAGTAAGGTTCCGGAATGGACTAAATGTCAATATAAAGACAATAATACGTGGAGAAATTGTTACTACTTAGGTTATAAAGCAGGCTTTAATCCATACTCATGTGAATTTACTTTATTCGATAAATTTACATCTTCAAATAACTTTAATGGGCGTCAATATAGAACATCCAAAGATTTTAAACTACATCCATCAGTAGAAGTACAACCTGAATGGTTATTATAAAGGAGGAATAGTTAATGAAAAAGAAAATACTTGTCGAAGTAACTGTAGCAGTATGTGACCCCGAAGAGTTAGTAACTAAACAAGACGCAAATGACTTATTAGACGTAGATATTGATTGTGATTATGTGTACCTTGATTATGAAGTATTAAGCGTGGAGGATAAATAATTATGTATGATTTAGATAGAGATAGAGCTAAAGCAATGAAATATATATGTGAAATTGCACCTAAATGTAGTGAATGTATTATAGGATTAACTGTGTGTAATAAATTAGTAGGCTTCGATATGCCAATTGATTTAACTGAAGATGATTTATTAGATATTGTATTCACTAAGGAGAGTGAAAGTAATGACTAATGAAGAAAGAGCAATAGCAATTCAAACAGTATGTACACTTAATGATGATTGCTCAACTTGTGTAATAGGTGATAACATATGTAGACTATTATTTGAACATAGAATACCTGAAGAAGAAACAGTAGAAAAACTAGAGGAGTTAATAGAAAGAAATGAAATAATAATTAAGGGAGAGTGAAAGTAATGTCAGTTCAGTGCAAGAACTGTAGAAATTGTTATGTTTTCAATAAAGAAAGAAATCAATATTGTTGTAGAGCAACAAGAAATGAAAGCCTAACAAATATAAAAAAGCAAAGAGAGTGCATGTATTTCATAAAGAAAGTTAAGGAAGTTAATAAAAATGAAAAACGATAAGCAACAATTACTTTGGTCAATATTAGTATTCTTATTAGGATTAACTCAATTTATAATAATACTTATACTAAAGAGCTAGATATGTGTTACTATTTAGGAGGTATGTAAAGGAGGTGATAATAAATGAAAGAATGTTCATTATTAATAACAGTAGTATCAATAGTAGCATTAATTGTAACAATACTAACTATAGGATTATTAGACTGGATAATGGGCATATAAAAATATAAATTTCGGGGGAAGAATATATGAAATATATCTAAAGGGAGGTTATTAATAATACAATTATGTTAAAACCATTCATTAAAGATTTATTAAAATTATTCATAATATTAGTAGTAATACTAATACTAACTATAATAGTAACACTAACACTATAAACACTTTGACTGGTAACTCTTTTACCAGTCTTTTTTATTGACTAAATATAGTTCAGTACCATTAACTTCAACACTGAACACTATTTTAACAACTCTTAACACTCATTAACTTAAAACTATTCAATTAAATAAATGAATAAATGAATACCATTTTACCTATACTTTCCCCACCTAAAAACCACACCCATTTAAAACTACTCAATACATAAATGAATAAATGAACACTTATAAACAAGTAACTAATTAACACAAGCAAGCAATAAAACGAATAATGACTCGTAATAAATGAACAATTATTCGTAACGAAGAAGTAACGAGAACGTAACTGAATGATTACTGATTTGTAATGAAATGATTAACAAAATGAAAGAATTAAACCCGAACACCAAAAATTCAAAAATTATATAATGTACTCGAAAGGTAGATGATAGGGTATGAGTACAGTTAGATATCGTAAAAAAGAGTTCATATTATTTAGAACAGTTACTGGTTGGGTAGCTTATAATACTAGGAAACCATTTAAAAAAGGACATACTCATTTAAATAATTTTCATAGTGCTAAAGATGCTATTAGATTTAGTATAGAACGTCGTGTTCCTAAAAATGCAACTGAATATTATTTAATTAGTTTACAACGACTAACCGATGATATAGAATACTATAATAGATTACAAGATAAATTAAACGAACTAAGAGGAGTGAATTAAATATGGGAAGACCTAAAGGAAAACCAAATTCAAATACAACGAATAAAATATGTATAGTTAACGGCAAAAGAATGTCAGTTGCTGAAAGAGATATGTTAATGAAACTTGAATATATTAATGGTGGACTTACTATAGCAGAAGTTGCTGAAAAGTATGGTCAAAATGTTAATAGCGTATATGATATAAGTAGAAAGAATAAATGGAGTCAGCAAAAGAAAGATTTAGAAGCTAGAATTGAACAAAGTGCTAATGAACAGTTTGTAGAAGTGTATGCTAAATGTGGAGTTGAAATAAACCTAATGTACAATAACATATGGCAAAAAATAATTAACTTATGTAATGAAGCCTTAAATAACCCCGAGAAATACCTTACAAATAAAGATGGAGTATTAAGGTATGGAGCAATACAAGTACTTGCTGATGTAGTAGAGAGAGCACAAAAAGGACAACAATTTACTACTGGATTTATAGGAAGAGAAGCAAGTGCTAATTTAGAGCTAAGAAGAGAAATGGTATTATTAAGAAAGAAACTAGCTGGTGAAGAGGACGACCAAGAGGTAGTTAATGATAACTTCATGGAAGCATTACAAGAAATAAATGAAGAACTTTGGAAAGATGAAGAAAAGTAAGGAGTTGATTTAAATGGCATTAAGTGCTCAAGCATTAAGGAGAATGAAAAATAAAATAATACCCTTTAAGTTTGCTCCTTTTAGTAAAAAGCAAAAGAAAGTAATGTGTTGGTGGGTAGATGGAAGCCCATATAAAGACTTCAATGCTATAATATGTGATGGAGCTGTAAGAAGTGGTAAAACAGTTTCAATGGCTCTAAGTTATGTTCAATGGGCTATGGAAAACTTTAACGGGCAAAACTTTGGAATGTGTGGAAAAACTATTCATGCACATAGAAGGAATGTTATTAAGCCATTAAAGCAAATGCTTAAATCAAGAAGGTATGAAGTATTAGATATAGTCAATGAAAATGTTTTAATTATTCAAAAGAAATATAAAGATAAAGACGACACTATAAAAACTTCAATAAACTACTTTTATATATTTGGTGGAAGTGATGAAAGTTCACAGGATACTATACAAGGTATTACACTTGCAGGATGTTTATTCGATGAGGTAGCGTTAATGCCTGAATCCTTTGTTCAACAAGCTACTGCTAGATGCTCAGTAACTGGAGCTAAATTTTGGTTTTCATGTAACCCGGATAATCCTTTTCATTGGTTTAAAAAAGAATGGATTGAAAAAACAGAAATAAAGAAAGTATTGTACTTACACTTTACAATGGATGATAATCCTTCATTAAGTGAGGAAGTAAAAGAGAGGTACAAGAGTTTATATACTGGAATATTCTATAAACGATTTATTTTAGGCTTATGGGTTATGGCTGACGGTGTAGTATACCCTATGTTTGACCAAGACTTAAACTGTATGCACTTAGAAAGGAACTGGACTAGAACAATGATTGCTATAGACTTCGGTATTCAAAACCCTACTACATTTGGACTATATGGATTTTATGCACCTGAAAAAAGATATCATTTAATAGATTACTATTACCATTCAGGAAGAGAGGAAGGGCAAAAAACTGTTAAGCAGTATGTAGACGACTTAATAGAGTTCATTGACAAGTCTAATATTAAGCCTGAATATATTTGTATAGACCCAAGTGCTTCAGCTCTAATAATTGAAATAAGGAAAAGAAGTTATTTTAAGAGAAGACAAATACGTATTATTCCTGCCAAAAATAATGTAATGAATGGTATTCAAGTAGTTAGTTACTTATTACAAGAAAGAAAGTTCACATTAGAACCTCATTGCATAAAAGATATGGAAGAATTTAGTGCTTATATATGGGATGAAAAAGCAAGTGAAAGAGGAGTAGATGAAGTAGTAAAAACAAATGACCACTGCATGGATAGGAATAGGTATGCTATTTATACTGATGCTATACTATACAAAACACTTTCAAATGTTATGCCTTCTATGTCAGGTAGAGGAGCTATGCGTTAATAATAAATGCTCACTATTATTAGTGGGCTTTTTTATTGAATAAATACTTTAACAAAATAATTCACATTAATTATAATTATTAATATACAGTAAAGGAGGTTATTATTATGAATGATGTAATAGACGCTATGCAACAAAACCTTAGTGGTCCAATTAACCATTCAGGTGAATATGTCAAAGAAGTAAATGAAATAATAGAGTTTTACAAGTTTTACGACGGTAAGCCTGACAGAAAAGATGACATAAATGATAGTTGTACGTATGGACAATTATGGGCTATACCTGACAACTTAGATTACAAACCAACTAGAGAAATAAGAAACCATGTTAAAAAGCTAATACACAAGCAAGCTAGATTTATGTTTGGTGTACCCCCTACATTAACATTTAAGCCTTATGACTCACAACACAAGGATTCAGCTGAGCAAAAAAGAACAGTTGTTGAAAAAGTATTAGAGGACTCTAATTTTTGGTCAAGTACATTCAAAGCTTTTATAGATTGCACAGTAGGTAAAAGAGTTCTTTTATGTGCAACTATATTACCAGGACAACCTATACAGTTTAAATACTATAAAGTAAGTGAATTTATCTATTCAGTTGACCCTAATGATTGTACTAAATTACAAAGTGTTCAAATATGTTATCAGGATGACTCTACAGTTGGTAAAATGCAAGTAGACCAAAGATGGCATAGATGGACTTATACTATGAATAATGGTTCATGTTGGTGCCTATATGAATTAATAGATGGATTAGGTAATACTACAGTAGTTCAACAACCAGCGATAGATGAAAATGGTAATGAAATCGAAGGCGAAGTGGTTACAACACCTATTAGACAATACTTCAATACGAAATTTTCACAGATTCCGTGCAAAGTAATACTAAACGGTGGATTAACTGGTGATATTAGAGGTACTTCAGATGTAAAAGACCTAATGGATTTAGCAAACTCTTATAATAAAGTAAATAGTGATTATAGAGATGCTTTAAGATTTAGAATGTTTGAGCAACCAGTATTCATTGATGCTGATTCAGAGTCATTAAAAAATGTTAAAATTGCACCTAATGCAATGATAGACTTAAAATCTGACCCAGGTATGGGTGACGGAACTGGAGTAGCAAAAGCACAAGCAACTATGTTATCAAGTTCATTCAGTTTTGCACAAGGAGCAGAAATATATTTAGATAGATTAAAGAAAGATATGTACGAGTTAATGGACCAACCATTACCTGAACAGTTAAATAATGTACCTAGTGGTAAAGCATTAAGATTCTTATTTTTCGACCTAATTGCAAGATGTGAAGAAAAATGGACTGAATGGGATACTGCTATTAAATGGGTTATTAGTATTATAGAAGAGTCATGTAAAGTATATAAATTATATCCTGAACTAAATGCTTGTAGTGCAGTACAAACACTTACTAATATAGTTATCAATCATAATTATCCAATACCTGAAGATGAAGAAGAAAAACGTAAGGTTGCAGTACAAGAAGTTCAAGCAAATGTTATGTCTCATAAAACTTATATTAGAAAATATGGCGACGTTGAAGATGAAAACGGTGAATGGGATGAAATAATGCAAGAAATGGATGAATTAAATAACTCAAGTAACCAAGGATATATGAATACAATAGATGATGAATTAGATAAGCCTATTGAAGAAGTAAAAGGACCTAAACAAGTAGCTGGTGAAGGTTCAGAAGAAGATGATGAAGATTTAGAAAAGGGAGGAAATAATCATGGCAAACAAAGACAAAGACATGGCGTTACCACAAGATAGTGAAATAATATGTGATGTAGAAGGGTGTAGACATAAGTTTACACCTAACGATATAACAGTAGAATATGAGCCTATAAAGGATGGTAATTCATTAGGCTTAAAACGTTCATATTTCCGTTGTCCTAAGTGTGGGTATAAATATACCATCGACGTAACTGACACGGCTTTACGCCTTAAAATAAAGGAATATAAGAACCTAATTAAAAAGCAAAAAAGATTAATGACAAAAGGTTGTGGAGAACAACGTATTCAAAACAATTTAGATAAATTAGAAAAACTTAGAAATGAGATAATTACTCGTGCAGGAGAATTAAAAGGGATGTGGGGTTAATGAATAATGAATATTTAGACTCTTTAACTAAGCTGGCTAGAAGACGCCAGCTTAAACTTTCTAAAGAACAAGAAATGGCTATATATAGAGTATATGAAAAGGCAACAGAACAGTATTATGAAAAGTTTCTAGAGTCAATGGGTAATGGTACTATGTCAAGTGGTATTAGATTACAGTATTGTAGACAGATGGCTAATGAATTACAAGATATTGTTCATAAGTATTCAATAGAAGGTGCTGACAATGGAATACGTTTAGCTAAGGATATAATGGATTCATGTTATGATGAATATGGCTTAGGTGATACTATATACGCTAATGCAGTTAAAAATATATGTGGTGCTATTAAAAGTAATACAGTAAAAGCACTCATTGCTGGTGATATATATAAAGACGGTAAAGGGCTATCTAGTAGAATATGGATGACAGTAAATAGAAACTATGAAGCTATAAATGAAGTAATAGCATCATGTGTAGCTCAACAATTAAGTGCCGTAGAAATGTCTAATGTATTGAAGGATTTTATGTTACCTAAATATAAAAGGAAAACATGGGACAATGCTCGAGTAAAAGAGTTATTAGGACCTGGTTATAGTTCATGGAATAAAGATATTAGTTATGAAGCTTTAAGACTTGCTAGAACTACATTAACTCATTCAGCTACTTTAGCAATGAAACAGAGTGCTAAAGCTAATCCTTATTTCAATAAAGTAATATGGCATAGTGTTCATGCTATTGGCAGGACTTGTGAAATATGTAGAGAAAGAGATGGTCAAACTTATTCATTAGCAAATTTACCTTTCGACCACCCAAACGGACTATGCTGGAATGAGCCAGTATTAGATAAGTCTTTAGATGAAATGGCAGACGAATTAAAAGATTGGGTTGAAGGACAACCGAATGAAAAGTTAGATACTTGGTGGAGAAATTATGGACAATTCTATACTGACAATAAGCCTATAAGTAGTAATAAAATTAAACAGGAAACTAAGCCAGTATCATTCAAAAAACGTTCACCTGAATGGTTTGATAGTGAATTTAGTCATATGAGAGAAGCATTAGGTGAACATTGGGATAATGGAATTAAAGATAAGATAATGAGTTCACCTGAATTTGTTCAAGATTGGCTAATAAATAACCAAGCTAAGTTTAAGTATTTAGGAAAAGAACAACCAGGCTCATTCTATTCACGTAAATATAAAGGTATTAATATGGACTTAGATAAAGATAGGACTAATAGTAGGGGTATGTATAGTACATTTTTCCACGAGTTCGGTCATCAAATTGATAATGAATTTAATGGCGAAGGTAAACCTACACTAAGTAATAATATGAAATTCTACAAAGCACTTGAAAAAGACTATGAAGATACTTTAGTTAAGTTTGGTAAAGGTTCTAAACCAGCACCATTCGTTAGAGGAAAGATAAGAGATGCTCAAAGAGAAGACGGAGATATTAGTTCAGGAGTACAAGATATATACTCAGGTTTATCTAACGGTGAAATAGTAGCAGGTTGGTGTCACTCACAAGAATATTGGAATAGAGGAAACAAAGCTATAGAAATAGCATCAGAAGCATGGGCTCATATGCACTCAGCTTACACTAACGCTGAAAGATTAGAGGTAATGAAAAAATGGTTCCCTACTGCTTGTGAAGTATTTGAAAGTATAGTAAAAAGAAATTTAAAAAGTTTATAATATTTACTTTACAATTTAGTTATATTTTCTATATATTATGTAAACAATAAAATAAGAGGTGATTGTATATGTTCAAACATTTTGGTAGTAAATTAATATGCGTAGCACTAATCACCGTTATTTTAGCCAGTATTGGTGCTCACATATTACATTCCGCACGTGTAATAATGAGTGCTCATACTCAAGAAATAAATAGAATGGAGGAGATATTGGATGAAAACTAATTACTTTGAGTTACTCGATAAGTATGCTGAACATTTTGGCGACGGTTTTCCTACTATGGAATATGATGACTGGTCAAATGAACAAATGTGTTCAGTTATGGAAGAATGCTTAAGAAAAGATAAAAGCGTTCACTTATTATATCCTAGAGATATAGAAAATGTTTTTTATTAAAAATTATCATCTAAATTAACATAATCTATCATTATTATTGCAAACACTTAAAAACACTTATAAAACTTTAATTTAGGAGGCAAGTATAATGCGTAAGTCATACGTTTTTGATGTCAAAACTCTCAAAGCGTTAATTGCTAAATATGGCATTAATGCTAAAATTGTAGATATATTTTAACATATTCCGTTCTTTTAAGGCTCGCTTAATTGTGAGCCTATTTTTTTGACTATTGGTATTATTACATATCTTTAATTTAAATGTCATATAAACCAATCTCGTGGTTTCTCATAGTTATTCAAATTTTAACAAGTTATTAATTTTCTTATATATCCTGAATAAAAAGTTCAGTTTAATTGTATTATATTTGTATAGTATTCTTCAGGTACTTTAACCCTGTCGTATTTAAAATTGTCCGTCTTTTATAGACGTGTGTTCGCACTTATGCGAAAAATAAGGAGGTATTGTACAATGGCAAAATTAATCGACTTAGTCGAAGGGTTTCCTGGCGTAGACGCTAGTGAACTAGAAAAACACATTAAAGATAGAGCTACTGAATTAAAGCTTAAAGTATTTTTAGATGACGGTGATAAAAACATATTCGTACCTAAAGCTAGATTAGATGCTGAAGTTGTTAAAAACGTCGAACTTAAAAAGACTATAAGTGAACAAAAAGCTTCTATCGACAAATTGGGTGAACTTACAAAAGAAAATGAGGACGCTCAAGCAACTATTCAAAAATTAACTGATAAGGTATCGACAATAGAACAAACAATGAAAGATAATGCACTAACTTTAGCACTTAAAGCAAAAGCATTAGAGTTAGGTGCTATCGATGAGTCCGGACAAGATTTATTAGCATTTTTAGACAAAGGTAAGTTGATAGTAAATGATGACGGTTCAGTTACTGGACTAGATGAAGCATTGAAATCTCTTAAAGCGTCTAAACAATATTTATTCAAACAAGAAGATCCAGGTAATAACAATAACAATAATAATCCTGGTACTGGAGCTCCAGGTAGACCAGCAAGTGGTTCAATACCAGGTTCAGTTGGCGTAAAGCCAGGGGACTTTGGAGCATCATTAAGTACATCTTTCGGAGCTAATATGGGTTATAACCCACAAGCAAATGGACAAAGTCCACAAGTTATAGATTTTTTCAAATAGGAGGGAATTAAAATGGCAAGAGTAAGTGATGTAACATTATTTGGAAATCCACTTAAATCAATAACATTTATACCTGACCACTATGTAAATATTAGTGTAAAGGCACCTTTAACAGGAGTTCAAGAATACAAAGCAGGTGAAGTTGTTAAAATAGACTTAGAGAAACTAGAAATAGAAACTTTAGGTGAAAATGACGGAAATGCAATAGTATTCAACGATACTAAAGTAAATGAAAATGAAGGAACACCAGTTACAGTATTAATACATGGATTTGTCAACGGTGCTAAGTTAATAAACAAAGAAAAACTTTCACCTGATGTTAAACAAATTACTGTACTTGGTAAAAAGTAATTTTAGAGGAGGTACAAGATTATGAATATATTTGATTATGTAAATTCACAAGAAATCGCATCTTATATAACAAAAGAAACATCTAATGCGATTCCTTACTTTGGGGAAACAATATTCCCGGCTAAAAAACAAATAGGAACAGACATCTCTTGGTTAACAGGTTCAGATGGTTTACCAATAGCAATTCAGCCTTCTAACTATGATGCTAAGGCAACTTTAAGAGAAAGAACTGGATTCGGTAAAATGGAAACTGAAATGGCATTCTTCAGAGAAGCAATGAGAATAGGTGAGAAAGATAGACAGGAAATAAACAAGCTATTAAATCACCCTAACTCAAATATAGCATTACCAATAATTAAAAAGATCTTTGATGATGTTAAAGCATTAACTGAAGGTGTTAGAGCTCAAGCAGAGTTAATGAGAATGGAATTATTACAAGGTGGTACTATTACAGTAACAGGAGTTAACAATGGAGCATCTTACAAATATGACTACAAGATGAACAACAAGTTTGACTCTAAAAAGCATTGGAATTTAGCAGACTCAAATCCAATACAAGACATTATAGATGTTCAAAACAAAGTTGAAGAAGCTACTGGAGTTAGACCAAATAGATTGGTAATGAATAGAAATACATTCTTAAGAATGATTCAAAACCCAACTTTAAGAGGTTTAATATATCCAACAATGACATCAGCTCAAGTTGCTAAAGCACTTATAACTGAAGCACAAATAAAAGAATTCGTAGAAACTTCTACTGAATGTAAAATATTTGTTTACAGTAAAAAAGTTGCTCATTTAGGAACTGACGGTTTAGCAGGTTCAACTGAAATGTTAGTTAAGAATGACAAGGTAATATTCTTACCTGAAGGTCCAGTTGGTCATACTTGGTATGGAACAACTCCTGAAGAGTCAGACTTAATGAGTGGTGCTACTGATGCTAATGTATCAATAGTTAATAACGGTACTGCTATTACTACTTACAAAGAGAAACATCCAGTAAATGTTCTTACTATAGTATCATCAGTTATGATACCTTCATTTGAAGGAATAAATAACTGTGCTGTTCTTACAGTAGGTGATGGTTCAGCAGTAGAACCTGGATTAAATAAAATTTAGTAATTGCCTTTAATTAGGTTAATATATATCCTCTAAACTTAACGGGTCTTAGCCACACCCGTTAAGTGTTTTATATATAGGAGGTGAATAAATGGAAGATGATAGATTAAGAATATTAAAATTCAATCTACAAGAAAAACAATTTCCATATTTCGATGACGAAGATTTATTACTTCTATTAGAATTATACCCAGACATTAATAGAGCATCTTATGAAGGATGTATGATAAAGGCTCAAGATGATAGTGTTCAAATACCAGGAGTTACCACTCCAAGTAATGAACAATATTGGTTAAGACGTGCTTATCAATTTAAGCGTAAAATAAAAGGTTTTGTAACTAATATGACTGGTACAGTTAATAGAGTTGATGAAATATGTTAAATAAAGTTTCAATTAGAAATAAAGTTAGAAAGGCAATTCAAGTTGCTCCAACGAATGTTACTGTTTATCGCCCGAATAAGGTGGATGACGGTTATGGAGGTTATATAATACCAGAAGACAAACCAAACGTCAGAATCAACCAGCTAGACGGCGTATTCACTAACAGTAGTAGAGGAGCTAATACAATTACATTACCAGGTGGTATTGTTACTAATTTTAAACCTAGCACATTATTAGTCTTATGGGAAGAGGGTATAGATTATAGAGTTGGCGACTTTATGTATATAGGAGGTATTAAATATACAGTAACTAATCCTATAAATGTATCTAATTTAGATATAATATGGCAATTAGAAATGTCATCAAAAGATGAAGAAAAGGAGGAAAATACAAATGTCAATACGTATTGATTCCGGTAGCTTAGAAACTACATTAAAAGGTATGGAAAATGTAAAAGCAAAGTTATTCGACGCTTTATTAGTAGTATCTAAATCAGCAAGTAAACAAATGGAAGCTTATGCTAAACAGAATGCTAAGTGGACTGATAGAACAGGAAATGCTCGTCAGTTATTAACTGGAGATGCTGATTGGTTAGATAGTAAAACTTTAGAAATTGCATTAGCACATCAAGTAGATTACGGTGTATGGCTAGAATTAGCCCACCAAAAGAAATATGCAATATTAGATGAAGCAATAAAAGCTAAAACACCTGAATTAATGAATGCTTATAAAAAGCTAGTAGGTGATATTAAATGAGGAAACAGTTAATAGATATACTAAAAGAAGTAGGTGAAGTTAGAGTTCTTAGTAATAGAAAAGGAACAATTAAAAAGCCTACTATAATATTACAAAGAAAATTATCAATGTCATCGATTACTAATAGTAGGTCATTGTTTGTCTACTGGGATGTATTATGTTATGTTCCACAAGGTAGTATGATAGCATTAGATGAATTTGTTGATAAAGTAACTAACCAGTTACTTAAAAATAAAATTGAGTTATCTAACTCATTTAGTGGAGATTATTTCGATGATGAATTACAAGCATATATGCGTTTTATCGAAATAAGAATTCCAGAAACAACTATTAAGGAGGTATATTAATATGGCAGATGTATTATATGGAGTTAAGTTAGTTGTACTAACAGAACTTGACCCAAAAACTCAGGACGTTAAAGCAGATAGTCCAATAATTTGTAGAGTAGAAACTGGAGAGGAAGTTGAATTAGAACCAGTATTAAGTGAAGGAAAAGAAGACGTTGCTAGAACTGACGATAGAATTTTAGCAATAGTTAGAACACCTGATTTACTATATGGTTACAATTTTAAATTTAAGGACAATACTTTCGACCCAACTGTTTCAGCACTTATAGGAGGAGGTACTCTTAAGAAAGGTGGAACTGGTGGACAAGATGTAGTTGGTTTCTCAACTCCAATGATGTCAGAAGGTGCTACAATGAAACCTTTCAAAGCAGAAGTATATGTAGCAAACTATGAAGGAGATTCTATTAAAAACTATGTTAAGATTACACTTAACAACTGTTCAGGTAAAGCACCTAAGATGACAGTAGGTAAAGACTTCTATGCTCCTGAATTTGAAATAAAGGCAAGAGAAGCTACTAAAGCTAAAAAGCCTATAAAAGATATAGAATATGTAGACAGTTTACCCAGCTAAGGGTGATGACTCAATAGGCAATGGAGGGGTAGTGGCTCCTCCTACACCTGGGCCTATAACACCCGGTCCTTCAACACCACAACCTGAAAAATTTAATTACTTAGTTAATATGATTGTTCCAGTTCCAATTCCTAAATCATTAAACATACCGAAAATGGGTCCGGGAGAAACTCCTAACGCATATGGTATTATAGAGTCATTAGATGACACTGGTGCAAATGTAATTGCATTAGGTGATAAACATCATTTAACTACTGAAACACTAGACAACTTACGTAAAGAGTATCCACAAGGCTCAACACCTTGGATGGGACCTGATATTTTGTGGAGAGTTGCTAATATGAGTAAATTAACTGTAACTTCAAGAGGACCTTTACGTACCGGTGGAATTTCTACATTCGATACTTCACAACCTGAATTAAGAAACCTACAAGGTTACTTATCTGGAGATAAAGTAGATTGGACAGGATTTAGATTCCAAGGTTCATTCTTAATTAAAATAGATAATTTCTTATTATGGCAAATTGATAGAGAGTTTGAAGAAGCTAATACTCTTCCTTCTGAGTTAGAGTCAGAATATAACTTTAGATTCCCTGATAGATTTACACCTGGAGACGTTGGTTCTGTAGTTGGTATTCCTAAAGGAACTAAAGCGTACTCACTTAAAAATGGTTCACCTCAAGAGTTAAGTTATTCAGCACCATATAACCTATTAGGTTTATTAGTCGAAAAAAGTGACCAGTATATGTATAGTAGAGTTGTAGTAGACGGACATTCTGACTACTGGTTCTCAAATTCTGAAATAGATGTATTAAGTTCAAGTAACGCTCAACAAATGAAAGAGAAATATGGACAAATTTATTCAGAAGCTGGATTTGATAAACCACAAGGAGGTCAAGGTTACTTAATGATGTTCTCAACTGGACAACCTAGAAGTCCTTGGTATGTAAATGGTTCTGATAATAAAGAAGTTTATCCTGGTGTAAACTTAACTGATAACAATATAGTATATGCAATATACAATACAGTATATCAACAAGAAAAGAAAGTAGGAATATTAGTATTAAATGACAATAGACTTGTTTACGGTGAACAAGCAATGCCTAACGATTAATTTTTAAATAATAAGGAGGATATATATTATGGCAATTACAAGTTTTGAAGAATTTAAAAAGAAAGCATTTAAGGAAGTAGAGTTACCGGGTTTCGAACCAGGTGAAACCGTTACTGTAAGATTAAGAAAAGTAAGTATCTTATCACTAGCATCAAGTGGTAAGATACCAAATTCATTAATGGGAGTAGTTAATAAATTATTTAACTCTTCTAAAGAAGTAGATGAGGAAGCTGTTAAGGAAACATCAATGGAACACTTAGCAGAAATGTCTAAATTATTAGACTTAGTTGCTAGTTGTGCTTTAGTAGAACCAACATTCGACCAAATTGGTGAATACTTAACAGATGAACAGAAAAATGCAATATTTGAATATTCACAAGGTGAAGTTAAGCAAGTAACTCCCATTGTTTCAGAATAGGCAGATTTTAAATGTACTCGAAATGAGTAAATTGTATAAGTGTAAGCCTAGTGAAATATTACACGCCGAAGATGAATATTTAGCATATTGCATTGACGAAGCGTGTGCATTATTTATCTCTCACTTACAGAATAATGAAACACCTCACTTCCCATCAGACAGAAAAGAGAACTCAACTTTGAAGAAACTAATAGGTGGCTTGCTTTAATAAGTGAGCCACTTTTATTTTATATACGGAGGTGGTTGTATGTCAGCAGTAGTTGGCTCAATTATAGCAAATTTAAAATTAAATGTAGAAAACTTTTCAGCTAATTTAAAAAATGCTGAAAACCAATTAAAACAAACCGAAGAGAAGTTTAAAGGATTTAGTGATATAGGTAGTAGATTTTCTAGTGTAGGTAAAGCATTGTCTTTAGGAGTAACTGCACCCGCAATAGGTATGGGTACTGCTATAGTAAAAACTTCAGCTAACTTCGAGTCCGCTATGTCTAAAGTAAAAGCTATTTCAGGAGCAACTGGAGATGACTTCGAAAAACTAAAAGAGAAAGCTAAAGAAATGGGTGCTAAAACTCAATTTAGTGCATCTCAATCAGCTGACGCTATGTCATACATGGCAATGGCAGGTTGGAACAGTAGTCAAATACTTTCAGGCTTAGGTGGGGTAATGAACCTTGCGGCTGCTTCAGGTGAAGACTTAGCATCAGTTTCAGATATAGTAACCGACGCAATGACAGCATTCGGTTTACAGGCAAAAGATGCTTCACACTTCTCGGACGTTCTGGCTCAAGCGTCTAATAGGTCAAATACAAGTGTAGGCATATTAGGCGAATCATTCAAATATGTAGCACCAGTTGCAGGTGCATTAAAATTCTCAGTCGAAGATACTTCACTAGCATTAGGTTTAATGGCGAATAGTACAATTAAAGGTTCACAAGCAGGTACTGCTTTAAGAGCTTCTTTAACTCGTTTAGTAAAACCTACATCAGAAGTTCAAAAGACATTGGACAAATATGGAATTTCGATTAAAAACTCAGACGGTTCAATGAAATCATTAAAACAAATAATGGATGAATTAAGAGAGAAACTTGGTGGACTTGATGACGCTACTAAAACTCAAGTTGCATCTACATTATTTGGACAAGAAGCTATGTCAGGTATGTTAGCAATTATTAACGCCGCACCAGCAGATTACAACAATTTATCTCAAGCGTTAAATAATGCCGACGGTACTGCACAAAAAGTTGCCGATACAATGAATGACAACTTAGCAGGTAAGATGAAAATACTTATGTCAGCAGTTGAAGGTGTTGCTATTAAATTAGGCGAAATATTAATACCAATAATGACTAAAGTAGTTCAAAAGGTTACTAAAGTAGTTGATTGGTTTGGTGGCTTAAATAAAGGCACACAAGAAGTTATATTAGGGGTTATCGGACTAGGAGCAACTATAGGTCCATTACTTATAGGAATAGGTAATATGATAACTGCAATGGGTAAAATAAATGAAGCATTTACTATAGGTTCTAAAGTAATTAGCAAATTTAAGAACTCTCAAAAATTAGCCACTGTAGTTACTAAAGGATTTACTTTAGCTCAAAAAGCGTTAGCGTTTGTAATGAGCTTAAATCCGGTTACTTTAGTAATAGCAGGTATTGTAGCACTTATAGCAGTATTCGTTATATTATGGAATAAATGTGATGCATTTAGAGAATTTTGGATTAATTTATGGGAAGCTATTAAAGAAGCTTCAGGTAAAGCTTGGGAGTGGATTAAACAAAAAGCTTCAGACTTTATAAACTGGATTACTCAATCATGGACTAATTTCACTGATTGGTGGAATAATTTATGGGACGAGATTGCAGAAGGAACTACTGACGCATGGAACTGGGTTAAGCAAAAAGCGAGTGATGCAGTTGAAAGCGTTAAAGGTATTTGGAATACTATAACTGGTTGGTGGACTGGATTATGGGAAGGATTAAAAAATGCACCGGAAAACTTAAAACAATGGGTTGCTAATGCCTTTACTAATATATGGGAGTCTACTAAAGCAGGATGGGAAAACTTTAAAACTAATTTGCAAAACTTCTGGAACGGAATAGTCGATTGGTTCAGTGGTATATGGGATAATATTAGAAATAAATTTACTTCTAGCTTTAATACATTATCTGATACTTTTTCAAATACTGTTTCCGGAGTTCAACAAATATGGCAAGGACTACAAGAATATTTTGCAGGAGCTTGGGAAGTAATTAAAAATATATTCGGTGGTGCTTTACTATTCTTATTAGATTTAATTACTTTAGACTTCGGTCAAATGAAATCTGATATGGAAAATGTATGGAACAATATTAAAGAAGGTTTCGGTACTATATGGCAAGGTATTAGTGATATATTCAACGGTTCATTAACTGCTATAAAGAACTTCTGGGTTGATTCTTGGGATTACTTAAAATTCCAGGCTATAGATATATGGAACAGTATTGTACTAGCATTCCAAAATACTTGGAATTTCTTAAAACAAGCTTTCATTAATTGGTTAACTGAATTGAAAACAATATGGCATAATACTTGGGAAGCTATTAAAAACTTCGGAGTTCAATTATGGGAAGGTATTAAACAAGCTTGGGTTAATACTTGGAACTATCTAAAACAAGCATTCTTTAATTGGCTTGATGCTCTAAAAATGATGTGGCATAACACATGGGAAGGAGTTAAAAACTTTGCTCATAATTTATGGGAAGGCTTAAAACAATTCTTCGTAAATACGTGGAACTCAATTAAACAAGGTGCTGTTGATGGATGGAATAGACTTAAACAAGCAGTCCATAATACTACTGTTAACACTATAAACGGAGTTAAAAACTCCTGGAATAACATGATAAACTGGTTCTATCAATTACCAGGTAAGTTATGGAATATAGGTGTTCAAATGTTTACTAGAATGGCAAATGGTATTAGTTCAAGAGCAAGTAGCATTTACTCAGCAGTTACTAACGGAGTCAGCAATGCTATAAACTACTTAAAGAACTTACCACATAATGCTTTAACATGGGGTCGTCATTTAGTTGAAGGTTTCATACAAGGTATTAAAAATACAGTTGGTAAACTTATAGATACAGTAAAAGGAGTTGCACAAGATGTCAGAGATTTCTTAGGATTCTCAATTCCAAAGAAAGGTCCTCTTCATGTATATATGGAATGGATGCCACACATGATTGAAGGAATGAGTTCATCATTAAAGGCTAATAAAGATAGATTACTTGAACAAGCTAGAAACGTTGCTGGTGATTTAAGTAATGCAATGTCAACTGATGTTCAACTTGCATATGCCGGAGATGTTCCAGTAACTTCACCAAAAGGTCAAGATAATTCATTCAGTGAAAAACAACAAAGAGATTCTGAACTTAAACAAGTAATTGATGAATTAAAATTATTAAATGACAAGAAGACAGAGTATAATATAAATATAGATAAAGTAGATGCTAATAACCCTGATGACATAAGAAAACTTGCTGAAGAGTTAGAAGCATTCAAAGACGATAACAAGAGATTTTAAGGAGGTATAATATATGTTTAAGTTCAAAGGAATTTCAAGTGATTCAATGGAAGTGTTCGTAACTGAACACTTCCCCATTCCTGTATCTATTCCTAGAATTGAGGAACAAACTATTCCAGGAAGAGATGGAGTAATTACTTATAGTGATGGAAGTTATGACGGTTCAGAAATCAAAGGTAAAGTAACAATTACTAATAAAGCAAAATTAGATGAAATTAGTATGTGGCTTTCAGGTTGGGGTGAATTAATTTTACCAGGAGCGCCTGATAGAATGTTTATTGCTAGAGTTAGTAATATAGTACCAATAGACCAGTTTATAGTAAATGAAGTATTTACATTTCCTTTATCGTTTAAATGTCAACCTTTTGGATATTTACTAGAAGGACAAAAAGAAGTTGATTTAAGTAATGGTACAGTTATTAATCCTGGTAATATAAATGCTAAGCCAGTAATTATAGCAAATGGTGGTACTTTTTCTATTACTGTAAATGATAAAAGTTTTAAAGTTAATGCACCTGAAGGTGAAAGTATAATTATAGATAGTGAACTAGAAGAAGTTCATAGCTTAACTACTAATAAGCTAATTAGATATGATGGAACTTTTCCAGTATTTGTTCCAGGAACTAATGAAATAGATGGCTTAGTAGGTAGTGGTACTATTAAATATAATTGGAGAAATAAATAAGGGGTGATAATATGTCTAGTATATTAATGTATTCACCTTCTGATGTTAAAAGAGAACATGGTGCAATTAATATTACAAGGTACTGTAAGAGTTGTAATGTAAAAGAAATTTTAAACGGTAATTTTATTGCTGAAATTGAATTAGTATTTAATCCTATATTATGGGATGAAGTTAAAAGAGAATCAGTTATGTATATAAACACCCATAGAGGTTATTTAACTTTTAGAGTTAAGCATCTAAATAAGAATGACAAGACTATGAAACTTAACTGTCGTCATTTATTTTGGGACTTTCAAAATAACCTTATTGAAGATATATTTATAAAAGCAATGACTGGTGACCAAGCAATAAAATATATTATGGGTCATGGACAATATGAAGACTCTAAATTATGGACTGCTAAAAGTGATATTTTAGATGTTAGAAATTGTCGTATAGTTAGAGAATATAAATTCGATGCCTTTGTAGGTTCTGACCCTAACTCATTTATAAATAGGTGGGGAGGAGAACTTACTGTTAATGACTTTTCAATATCTATTGATAAACAGAGAGGACTTAATTTACCACCAATTAAAATTAAATGGGGTAAGAATATAAAAGGGTTTGTCTTTTATGAAGATTATTCTACTATATGCACTAGAGCAATGCCTATCGGTTTTGATGGATTAATGTTACCTGAAAAGTATATAGACTCACCTTTAATAAAGGAATATGCTAATGTATATATTAAAAAGATAAAATTTGAAGATATTAAACTTGTAAAAGAAGGAGATAATTCAGAGCCAGGTGATGGAGCATATGCTTCGGCAGATGAAGCCTATAGGGAAATGCGTCGTAGAGTAAATGAAGATGTTTATGGCAAAAAACATATGGACCAACCTTCACAAAATATAAGAGCAGATATGATTTCATTAAGAGAGTCAGACCAATATTCTAAATATAATTTTAATGAATTAGAATCAGTTCAATTAGGTCAATTAGTTGAAGTAGATATTAATGAATACAATGTAGTATCTACTAAAAGATGTATATCTATTCAATACGATAGTTTACGTGATAGATATATAGAAGTTGAGTTAGGTGATTTTAAAGAGTTCCAGACAACTCAAACCGTTCAAGTTTCATCTGCTATAGATTCTACTATTGATAGTAAACTTGAAAACTACAAGTCAGGTATGTTCTTTCACAGAAATGACGACGATTTAACTATAGATAGTACACCTAAAGAAGTATGCTTTATGACTTTCGGTACTTCTCAAAATACTCACTTACAATCAACTATATGTATTATATTTAAAGCTAATAGTCCAGGACTTGCTAAAATGACAATAAGTATTGATAATAACAATTTAGATGTTATACCAATGCAAACTTACACACAAGGTTATTTTACTTGGACAATTACTGTACCGTTATTATTTATGGAAGCTAATAAAGCACATTATTTATCTATAAAAATGGACAGTACAACTAATACAACTATTAAAAAAGACCAATTATACGTTACTATATATGGTCAGTCAGTTACTGGAGGAATGGGTGCTGATTATCCTCATGCTGAAATAGTTGAAAAAGTTAGTCCAAAACTTATACAACACTTTAGTCCAGTATTACCAAGTGATTCTCAATATGTTGAACTTATTAATAATACTACTGGTAATGTTAGCGAAAAAGTTATTCCGGAATTCTCAATTCCTGTATTTGCTACTGATTCGTTTAATGTAGTTTTAACCAAATATGGATTCCAAACTTATTGGGAACCAAATCAATATACATTTAATCCTAATTACTATAAAATGACAACTGACGGAGTTAGTGTTGTAGTAGATAAACTAGAGTTAGGCTTTACTCCAGTAGTAAAAGAAGATTATGTATATGGTAAAGTTCAATTACCTTCTACAGATAAATATTCAATTATAGATAATATTAAGGAGGAATAAAAAATGGGTAGATTAATTAGCATAGATTTAAATAGAGAATTACCTTTTAATATAGGTCATTGGTCAGTTACTAACTGGCCTAATGATTCTAAAATTAAAGTTATAATGAACGACGACATTGGCAACTATGGAGCGACAAGTTTTTCAATAAATGGTAAAATACAAAAAATTGAATTTGATTACATTAAAGAAACTGAACCTAATTATGATATATTTACCGTATTGGAGGATGGCAGTCAAAAATATAGTTCATATGGTCAAGGTAACAATACTCTTATTCATGTAGCGTTAGACTTTGATGATACTGAAAAAGAGATTACTTTTAAGTACAAAAAAGACGGTTCAAATAGTACTGGTATAGATAGTGTTGGTATTACTAACTTTAAAATACAAACAGTCGACGACAGTATTATTCAAGCTGAAGTTAAATATGCTATTGTTGGAAAAGATAATGCAGTATATAGCTTTACAGACGATAATAATTTAACTAAAATAGCCAATAGCTTAGACGAGATGACACGAGAACTATGGTTAAGGTGTAGTAATACCTCTAGCATATTTAACGTGAGAAATGACGTTACTGGGGCAAGTCCTATTGGATTAAAATTTATAGACGATAAAAGTTTTAAATTTAGCAATATATCTACTAATGTAATACTCAAACCTTCTATAATTGAAACAACAAATGACTTTGAATTCAGTGAAGATTATATTAAAGGCATTAAAAGTTTTGAAGTTTCTTATACTGCAAAAGAAGGAGATGTAATACTAATTGTATTTTCAACTGATTCCGGTACTACTTGGATTTCATATAAAGATAATATATGGCAGACTCTACCTTCATTAGACGTTGAAAATATTAGTAAATTTGGAATGACACCTACAGAAGTTACAAGTATGTCATTAGAGGTACTTAAAGAATTATATAAAACTAAAAAGCTAAAATTAGCATTTATACTAAAGCCCGTTTCTATTAATTCAGAAATTAAATTAAAAAATATCAAATGTAATTTCATATTATAATATTTAAAAAGGAGTGATTTAAATGAATGAAAAAGTAATTCCTGAAATGCCCTTAATGACTCAAGGTGTTAAAGGAAAATATACAATTCAATTATTTGATGCAGAAACTAATGAATTAATGCAAGAAGTAGAAAATCATAATATGGTAAATCCTTTTCTGTCAACAATATTATTTAGTGGTATATATGTAAGTCCTATGCTAATAGGTAGATATGGAGCATTAAATATTGGTGATTTACTATCTGATTCATACGGAAAAGGAATAGCTGATGTATTAAACTTATTTAAAAGTTCAGTAGAACCTAAAGACTTATTAACTATGTATCCTTACGATTTAGTAAGTGTAGGTTGGAGTGATTTAAGGTCAACTGGTCAATCAGATGACAATTATAGAGGTAATGTTAATATTAATGAAAGTTACACTAAAATAGCAGTTAGTGAGGAAGGAAATCCAGTTATTAAGAAACATTTAGTAATTGACTTCTTAACAAATCAAGCTAATGGTACATTTAATAATTTAAGTATAGGACCTGACCGTTCTAATACGTATGTTTATCAGAATTTTCCTAGAAGTAACTCTAAGTATAGCAACTATAGTTTTGAACAGTATCCTCAATTAAAAATAAATAGTTCAACATGGGCACCAGAAGGTATAACTCGAAATGAGTCAAATAGTGTATCAGGTCCTTTAAGCATTGAAAGTGACCATATTTTTTGGATATGTGGGTCTAGTAACGTAACTGTATCTCAAACAAACCTATGTTTCTATAAATTTGATATATCTGATGGTACTTTAAATTGTACTCAAGTAGTTCAATTATCCGGAGCTCCAGATGAGTTAAATAGCAATTTAGTTGTAGGAGTTAGATGCAAAGGTAAGTTTTTTGTTTTTTCCGATAAGTCTTCATTAAGGAATTATATGTATAAATTTTCAGAAACTGGAAGTTATGAAAGTAAAATAACTATTAGTCAAGATATTGGCAGAGAAGCTTTTTGGAATTATGGTTCATTTTTAGGTTTACCTAATTGCATTATGGAATCTAGAAGTAATGGTTATAATGACGGTGTTAGCTTTAGAGTAATGGATACTGACGGTAGCGTTTTATTTATAAAACAAGATGAGGACTTAACTAAGTTTTATAATGATTTATATAATGGTAGTGAATCTATAAAATCTCTTAAATTTGTCCCTGTCGTATTACCTAATAATAAAATTATAGCTACATTGTTTAAAAATGCAGACAGCGACTTAGGACTTGTCCTATATGATCCTGCAACAAATAAATTTGAAAAATGTCCTTACAGTTTATATTGGACTAAATATAGAGGAATATATCTTGGTAATTTAAGTTATACTTCTGCAATATTTAAAAATCAAGGTGTAACATTAGACGAAAATGGATTCAATATATTATTAGCAATGCCTTGGTGGAGTTGGAGTAAATTACCTACAGAAATAACTAAAACATCCTCTACTACAATGAAAATTCAATATGACGTAGAAATACCAATTATTATGCCAGGCTCAATGCAATTATTTAACAAAAAGTAAATAACTGAATAATTCTTCTTAATAAATCGGTTCAACTCACTTATAATGTAGTTGAGCCAATTTATTGAGAGGAGCTGGTTGACTTGGATGATTACAAACAACTGTCAGAAAAAGTCGATAACTTAGAAAAACAAGTCGACGAAATTAAAGAAACACTCAATGGACATAGTTTAGCAGATGCTAGATTTGACGAACAATTAAAAAGTATTAGAACTCAAGTTTTAGACATTAAGCAAGATGTAATTAACACTCTAAATGAACACTCTGAAAAGACGTGGAAATTAATTGAAAAAGGAACTAGAGTAATATGTGCTTTAGTTGCTATAATATGTACTATGGCAGGAGTTAAACTTCTTCCAGACGTGCTAAAAATATTAACAGGAGGTATCTTATAATGGATAGTAGAAGTTCAAATTATGTAAAAGGAATTGATATTAGTAACTGGCAAGGTGGTGCTCAATTACAAGAAGCAAAAAATGCTGGTTATGAAGTTGCTATTTTAAAAGCAACAGAAGGTGCTACTTATTTAGACCCTTGGTTCGATAACTTTTATAATCAAGCAAAAGCTTGTGGAATGAAAGTAGGAGCATATCACTTCATGAGTGATTTTTCAGACCCTGCAGACCAAGCAAAATTCTTTTGGAATAAAATTAAGGACAAAGACCTTGATGTAATTCCTGTATTAGATGTAGAAACTAATAAAAAGGAATTAGGTAGAAGTAGCTTTACTGACAGAGTTATTTTATTCTTAGAGACTTTCGAGCAATTAAGTGGCATGGAATGTATAGTGTATAGTTATACATCATTTATTAATAGTCATTTAGATAGTAGAGTGAATGGTTACAAATTATGGATTGCTGAATATGGAAGAAATGATGGTTCTAAACAAACTCCTTCAGACAATAGTGTATGGAATAATTGGGACGGTTTCCAATATACATCTAATGGAAGAATTTCAACTTTTCCAGGTCCTGTCGATTTAAATGAGTTCAAAGAGTCAATGTTCAAAGATGGTAGTGTTCCTTCAACACCTACAGAACCTTCACAACCAAGTGATGATATAGGTGTAGGTAGTAGAGTAAGAGTAATAGGTAATACTTATGCTACTGGACAATCTATACCAGAATGGGTTAAACAGGAAACTTATACAGTTATGCAGGTAGCCCCTGGAAAGGTATTACTAAAAGAAATATATAGTTGGGTTTATACTAAAGACGTTGTACTAGCTGGCTCACGTACATCAATTAGTGTAGGGTCAGCAGTAAGAGTTGTAGGTAGTAGATATGCTACTGGAGAATCAATACCTGGTTGGGTTAAAAATGAAACCTATACAGTTATGCAATTAGCACCAGGAAAGGCATTGCTAAAAGAAATTTATAGTTGGGTTTATTTAAAAGACCTAGTATTAGTATAAGGAGGTAACTAATATGATTGAACAATATTTATGGGATTTTAGATACCTAATAATATTTGTAATTGCTTTACTAATAATAGGAGTTACTCAATGGAATAAAACTAAAGTATTAGCATACAACTTAATGCTTAGAGCAAAACAACTTGCAAAAGAGGAAATTTTATCTTGTGGTAAAGAACAAGAGGATTGGGTTGTTAGTAGATTACTAATATTATTACCTAAACCTATTACAGTATTTTTAGGAGAAGATGGTATTAGAAGATTAGTAGAATTCTTATATAATAAAGGAATTGACTACTTAGATGACGGTCATATAAACAATTCTATTAAAAAATAATTACCTTAGAAGTCGGTTAAATACCGGCTTCTTTATTTTTATTCAAAAATTTTTAAAAACCACTTTACAAACTGAACATTTTTACTATATAATAAGTATATAGAAAAACAAATCAACACTTTTTTCTATAAGTGTTAAAAACCGTTCAAGTCTTACATAGTCTAAACTGAATTAAAAAATGCTTTACAAACTACATAAATGAATATATAATATATTATGTAGATAACAAAAACTTATAAAACTTAAAAAAAAAAACTTATTAAAAACTTTGGAGGTATGTATTATGTGTAAATTAATAAACAAGAAAACAAACGTAGAGGCAGAATTAGTTAGAAAGGAAAATGGAAAATTCGTTTTATTAGTAGACGGTAAAGAAAAAGCTTACTCAGAGTCAACTATCAAAAGATGGTGGAAACAAGTAGAAGTAGAAGAACCAGTTGAAGAAGTTAAGGAAGTAGTAGAACCTGAAAAAATGGATAAGGAAGCAGTTAAGGAATTAGTAAATGAACCTTATACAGTAGCAGTTAAAAAACCTAATACTATTGAAAGTGTTTTCAATAATGTTAAAATGGACCAACCAGGTGGAAAAATTGCTTTATATATTTTAGAACTTGCAAACGATATGGGTTGTACATTCAAAGAAACTTCATCATATATAGGTATTAAATATAACAAGAAAACAATCATAGAAGTTCACATTTCAAAAAAAGGTAAAATTAAATTAGTTGTTAACTCTAAATCATTACCAAGTGGTTTAAAAGCTAACTTAGAAAAATTAACAACTTGTAAACTTGCTCCAGCATCTTACGGTTGGACATTAGATTACACTATAGATTGTACTAATTTAGCAGGTGTTGAATTTACTCAAGCAGTAACAGAAGTTATCAAATGGGGTGTAACTTTTAGAATGTAATTAGGGGAATATTTTTCCCCTTTTTTATTATAAATTTATTTTAGGAGGATATGTATTATGGAATTAAAATCTATTCAAATTGAATTATTATCTACTGGGGCTACAGTAAAGAATATTAGAACAGGAGAAGAGTCAACTATTGTAGACCTAACAATAGGGGCAGTTGCTTTACAGACTTCAAAAGGTGTTAAGGTAATCACAGAAGGTACTCTTAAAAGATGGTATAAGTTAGTTGTAGATACTTCTAATGAATTTAAGGAAGTTGAACCTATTAAAGAAGAACCTAAACAGGAAGTAAAACCTGAACCTAAAGAGGAATTAGAACCACCTATACAGACATCTAAACAAGCTATTAGACACGCACCTAATTTTCAGAAACAAGATCCTGTACTTGCTCAACTTAGACAGAAATTAATTGATACTTGTCTAAACGAGTTAGCAAATTGTACAACCGGTGAAACTAATTCTTATACTTCTTTAAAAGTAAGTAAGTTTAATTTTGCCGAAATTTATAGAGGTAAGAGAAGATTTAACATTAGAGTCATGGCAGACGCTTTAAGTGAAGAACAATTAGAAGTATGTGTTATAGCACCTGAATCTTATCATTGGACACTAGATGCTACATTTACAGTATTAGTTGAAGATGATTTAGAAATGGCACTAAGCATATTAAAATCAAGTTATGCTTACAGACTTAAAAATTTACCTACTAGAGGTTTTGGTGTAAATAAATAATTTATAATTTAAGCGTGGATTTTTATTCACGCTTTTTGGAGGTTTTATATGATTAAATTAACTGTTATGCCTAGTCGAAAGATAAAGCGTTCAAAGAATAGTCTATACATTAAATTTATGTATTCTAACGAATTTAATGAAATGATGAACTTATTAAAGCAATATCCAAAACGCTATTATCATCAAGACATAAAGGCATGGGAATTAAATACTAAATTCTTTTTAGATATACTAAATACTTATAGAAATTATAATTTATCTATTATAGGCGAATTACCTAAGGACTTAGAAAAACAACTAGACTTATACGATAGATTAACTTTAGAGCCTATGGATAACTACAGTAGTAAAACAAAACCATTTAACCATCAACTTGAAAGCTTTGAATTTGCTAAGTACAACGATAAATTTATTTTAGGTGACGAACAAGGTTTAGGTAAAACTAAACAAGCTATAGATATAGCAGTTGCTCATAAGCATAAATTTAAACATTGCTTAATAGTTTGTTGTGTAAATGGTTTAAAATGGAACTGGCTTAATGAAATAGCCATTCATTCCAACGAGAAGGGGCATATAATAGGTTCTAGGATTAATAAGGTAGGAAAAGTCCACATAGGTACAATTAACGAGAGATTAGAAGATTTAAAGTTAGATAGGCCCGAATACTTTTTAATAACTAATATAGAAACTTTAAGAGATGATAAAATAGCTACTCAACTCAATAAAATGTGTGCTGACGGTACAATAGGTATTGTAATCGCAGACGAGATTCATAAATGTGTCAACAGTACATCTAAACAAGGTAAATCTATTCATAAGTTAACTAGCATTTATAAAATTGCAATGACCGGTACTCCTTTAATGAATACACCTATTGACTTATATAATATATTAAAGTGGATAGGAGTAGAACATCATTCATTAACAGAGTTTAAATCTTATTACTGTAATTTAGGAGGTATAGGTGGTAATGAAATTGTAAGTTATAAACATCTACCCGAACTTCAAAAATTATTAAACGGAGTTATGCTTAGACGTAAAAAGGAAGATGTATTAGACTTACCACCTAAGATTAGAACCACTGAATACGTCGAAATGGATAAGCAACAATCTAGTCTATACAATGACATCAAAAATAATATATGCGATAATATAGATAAGATTTGTTTAATGCCTAATCCTTTAGTTGAATTAATTAGACTTAGACAATGTACGGGTAATCCTAGTATCATAAGTTCTAAATGTAATAAGTCAGCTAAATACGATAGAATGTTAGAAATAATCGAAGAGTGTGCTAATAATAATGAAAAGGTAATTGTTTTTAGTAACTGGACTTCTGTTATTAATCCGGCTTACAAATTACTTAAAAAATTTAACCCTGCTATCATAACTGGTGAAGTTAAAGATAGGCAGGAACAAGAATATAAATTTCAAAATGATGAAAGTTGTAAGGTTATACTAGGAACTATTCAAGCAATGGGTACTGGTTTAACTTTAACTAAAGCAAGTACAGTAATATTTCTAGATAGTCCTTGGAACATGAGTAATAAAGAACAAGCTGAAGATAGAGCTCATAGAATAGGAACTACTAAGCCAGTAAATATTATTACTATAGTATGTAAAGATACAATAGATGAAAGAATTGAGGATATTATTTATTATAAATCAGGTTTAAGTAATATGCTTGTCGACGGCAAGGCAATGAATAAAATTGACAAAGATACTATTAGTTATTTATTAAGTTAAGGAGGATTTTAAAATGGAATATTTTATACTATGGCTTATATGTACATTAATTGGATGGGCTTTCGTATATAGTGCTAGTAGAAATGGAGGAGAGTTTGATGACGAATAATACAGAAGGATTAATTAAAATAAAAGATGCAGGTAAACTAATAGGTAGAACTATGCTTACTATCAAGCATTGGTATAAATGGGCAGAGACACCAGTTGGACAACTATGCCCAGTAAAACTACCTGAGGTGATAAGAATTGGTTCTCGTGGTGATATGTACTTTACAGAAGAGGGTATTACTGGACTTAAAGTATTTAGAGATTACTTAGCTTTACACCCAGGTCTAATGAGAGCTTATAATTGGAAAAGACAAGGTGAGGTAGGTAAGTTACATCAAGAAAGATATGAGTTCAAAAATTTATTAGACATATAGGTTTACAAATTAATATTAAATTCTATATATTAATACAAACAATAAAATTTAAAGGAGGATTCTAATATGAATCAAAAATTAAACGAATTAATTAATATGTACTCAATGGCAAATGACAAAGCAAAGGAAGCTACTTCTATTAAATCAACTGTAGCAGGTCAACTTAAAAATTTACTAGAAGAAGAAAATTTAGATGAAGCACAGTCAAGTGAAGCTAGAGTAACTTATAAACTATCTACTAAAGTTACAGTAGATGAAGAAAAATTACTAGCATCTATTAAAAGATTAGCTGAATCAACAAAATCAGAACATCTTAGAAAACAACTATTATCTAGTATAGTTACTGTAGAAAAAGTAGATGAAGAGTATTTAGAAACATTAATATATGACGGTGTATTATCACCTGAAGATATTGAAGATAGCTACACTTCAACTGAGACTAAAACTTTAAGATGTTATAAGTTAAAGAAATAGAAACATTTTTAAAAAGACGGGCTTAATTGTCCGTCTATTTTTTGGAGGTAAATAACATGAGTAAAACAGATATGAAAGCAATATTCAGTGGTGTTAAAAACAAAAAGACGGACAATAAGTCATATGAGTTCATTCAAAGAGCGTTAGATAGAGGAGACATAACTGGTACTTGCGATTTAAGTCATATAGCTAAATGGTTAGAAGAGAAGTATAAAAAGACGTACAATGTGAATATGATTGGCTATAATTTTTATAATTGTAGAAAAGTAATTCAATCTTTAGCAAGTAGGTATTCAAAGACAAATTGGCAAATATGTACGTATATTAACAAATGGTTTACAACTTTTCATACATTAGGTTATGACAAAGTAGCATACGATTCTACTCTAACAATGGGTGTATTAAAAACCAGTTGGGTTGTTGATGGGTTGTATAACAATAGAGTAGCACCTAAACAGAATACGAGGAATAAAAGTTATAAAGTTCACTCTCAAGGAAGAAGGACAGTTACAAATAATGATGAAATTGTTAACGAAGCATTTTAGTATAATATATGGTGTCAGTTAAATACTGGCACCATTTTTTTTTATGACTTTAAGGAGGTATTATTTATGCTTAATATGCAGGCCGTAGAGGTTAGAGAAAAGTTAGAGGACTTATTACACCAAGAAGTAATTAAAATGTCAGAGAAACCAAATCTCACAGTTATACAGGTAGGAGATAACCAGGCGTCTAATGTTTATGTTAGAAATAAGGTAAAAGCGTGTAAAAGAGTAGGTATAGACAGTTCTGTAATTAAATTACCTATAGAAGTTTCACAAAAAGAACTAATACGTATTATAAACATACTAAATGACAACGATAAGGTTCATGGAATATTAGTGCAACTGCCATTACCAAAACATATAAACGAAAATAGAATATGTGAAGCTATTAGCCCTTTAAAAGATGTAGATTGCTTTAATCCAACTAACATAGGTAAAATTTCCACTTATGCGGGTCATACAGACCCATGTACACCACGAGGTATTATTACACTACTAAAGTATTACAACGTGGTTTTAGAAGGTGCTAGGGTGGTTGTCGTAGGACGTTCTAATATTGTAGGTAAACCCTTAACATTAATGCTAATAAATGAGGGTTGTACAGTAACTTCTTGTAATTCTAAAACTAAAGATTTAAAGAGTATTACTAAACAGGCCGACATTGTTATAACTGCTATAGGTAAACCTAAATACTTTACCAAGGATTACTTTTCTAAAAATTGTATTGTAGTTGATGTAGGTATTAATAAGGACGAGGATAATAAGCTTTGTGGAGATGTAGACTATAATGATGTATATCCAAATGTAAAAGGTATTACTCCAGTTCCTAAAGGGGTAGGACTAATGACAGTTATAACTCTTTTACAAAACACCATAAACTGTTATAGAAAAATTAAAGGAGAGAGATAAATTTAAGAGTTAAGTATGCTTTTTGAGCATATTTGACTCTATTATTAGTTAATATATAAATTATATTTAAAGTAAATATTAAAGTATTTAAGTATATAAAGTGTTTAAAGTATATAAGTGTTTATTAGTATATATTATTAGGAAAACGCATTATATAGTCTAGAATGACAGTATTACCTAATTAGCGAATTTTGGGGTATTTTTGGTCGTGTAGGTTACCGTATTTTTGGTTACGTAACGGGGGTATTTTTGGTTACGTAACTTTTTTTTATTTAAATATTATAGGTAGAATTGGTTATGTATATACCTTGTAAAAATTTAAGTTTTGCACTTTACAAATACAATTTTAATTCTATATGTTATAGTGTATTAAAATTTTAGGAGGTTTTATTTATGATACAAGATAATTTTATAAAAATGGGAGAAAGTTATATTAACTGGTCTTCTAATATTACTACTACAGAAGTAGAACTATTGGAAACACTAGGAACTGGTTCAGCAAGAAAAGTTTCTAAATATAAAGTTGTTGTTAAGGATTTAATTGACATGCTCTTATTTAGATGTCATGGGTACAAAAAATTAATAGAAAATGAGGTAGAATTGGTTATGTTAGATAACCAAGGTAGACTAGACTTGGAAGGCTACAAAGTTTCGTTATTTAATAACTTATATCAAGTAGAATTTCCAGTTTATGAACTTAAAAAGTTAGTTAAAATTAATAGAAAAGATTCTACTTACGATAATATTAAACATATGCCTAGATGTACTATGGATGTACAAATGTTAGCAAAGGTTCTTAATAAGGTTATAAAAATATCTATAATTGATTTCTGTTCAAAACCAAATTATAAGAAAAAAATTGTAGGAACTGGTGTAGTTATAACAAACGCATTTATAGACGCAGATGAACAAATTGTTTATATAACTTTAGATAAAGACAAAGTTGATTTACTAACTCCCGACAATCAATATAATACTAAGTATTTATCAGACAGTTTTGTATTAGGTAGTGAATATTGCAAGAACTTACATTCTTTTATTTCTTACTATGCAGATGTATTCAAACGCCAAGCTTGGTCAAATAGGTCTCGTTATAAATATGACCCTATTGCAAAGGTTGCAGGAGTTATGGGCGTTAGATTTGACCCTAAAATAACTAAGTACAATAAAGAGACTCATACTTATCCTAGAATAGATATAGTCCAAATGGTTAAAAAATATGTAGCAGAAATTAACGAAAAAACAAGAATACCTCAAACTTATGGAAAACTAGCTTACGAAATAATTAGAGAGGATTTAGTTACAAAAAAAGTTAAAGGTATTAGATTTTATTTTGAGGAAGTGAAATAATGTTAATAGATAAATATGAATTTAATCGTGAAAAATGTTGGTATAAAGATGTGTGTTCACATTATAATACAGAAATTTGTTCAATGAGTTGTCCTAGATACTTACAAATGTATTATTTATTTAATCAAGCAGGGATACCTGAAAAAATGCAATACCCAATACAATTATGTCCATGTAAACAAGATTATGAACAGTTTATTAGACTTGCAGAAATTAAGAATGATATAGTTGAGTGGGTCAATGAGGGAAATAACTTATATATTTTCAGTGCAACTTGTGGAAATGGGAAAACCACATGGGCTATAAAATTAATGAGTAAATATTTCGATTCAATTTGGTGTGGAAATGCATATGATTGCAGAGGGTTATTTGTTAGATGTTCTCAATTATTTGTTAGAGCTAAAAGAAATATAGATAGAAAAGACCCAACTTGGAATGAATATATTGAAACTCTTAAAACTTGTGATTTAGTAGTTTGGGACGATATAGGAGAATTTGAAATGTCTTTGTTTGAACAACAATTATTAATAGAGTTAATAGATGAAAGAATGTATTCAGGTAAAGCTAACATATATACAAGTAATGTAATTGATGAAGTATTAGAAAATAATGTAGGTAAAAGGTTAGCAAGTAGAATTCAAAACAATTCAGAAATAATTGAGTTTGTTGGACAAGACAGGAGGGGCAATTAATGATACAATTACAAGTATTAAATAAACTGTTAACTGATAAAAGCTTAAATTTAGTAATGAATAATGGAATTACACCGCAACACTTTAACCAATACCCGGAAGAGTACGAATTTATAGTAGAACATTATAGAAAATACGGTAATGTGCCAGACGACGAAACTATGCTAGAACAGTTTCCTACATTTGACCTATTAAACGTCAACGAAAGTAATAAATATTTAGTAGAAACGCTACATGAGGAGTATTTATATAATCAAGCAGTTCCAATACTAAATAAATCAGCAGAATTATTACAAAGTGATGCACAAGAAGCAGTGCAATTTTTATTACCTAGAATTCAAACATTAATGAAAGAATGTACTTACGGTGGAGGGCAAGATATAATGTCTAATACCCAGCAACGTTATCAGTTAATGTTAGAAAGAGAAGGTAAAGAAGGTCTATTAGGAATAAGTAGTGGACTAGAAGAGTTAGATGAATTATTAGGTGGATGGCTACCGGGTGAAGAACTTGTTACTATAGTTGGTAGAGTTAACCAAGGTAAATCCTGGATATTATTATTCTTTTTAGCAATGGCATGGCAACAAGGTAAAAAAGTATTACTATATTCAGGAGAGATGAGTACACTTCATGTAGGGTACAGAGCAGATACTTTACTTAGTCATATATCTAATACAGGTATTGTAAGAGGTACATTAAATGATGTAGACAAAGAAATATACGAGAATCACTTAAAAGACGCTGAAAGTAAGAACGTACCTTTTATAGTAGTAACCCCAAAAGATTTAGGTGGAAAAAGAATGAATGTACCTATTTTAGAGAGTTTAATAGAAAAGTACCAACCTGATATAGTAGGAATTGACCAGTTATCTCTTATGGATGATTCCCGAAACAATAGAGACCAATTAAGGGTACAACTTACCCATATAGCAGAAGATACATTCAGGTTAAGTGAGAAAAGTGGAATACCTATATTAGTAGATGCTCAAGCGAGTAGAAAGTCTGCTGATAAAGATACACCTGATGCTCCTGAACTTACTGAAATAGGAGAATCCGACGGAATAGGACAATATAGTTCAAGAGTTATTTCTATAATACAGACACCTAGTGGCTTAAAATTAGCAATTAAAAAGAATAGATATGGAGCTAATAATAAATCACTTAGTTACTGTTGGGATATAGATAAAGGAAGATTTAACTATTTACCTTCTTCAAGAGATGATAATGAAGATACACAAGTAAATGATACTAGACAAAATAATTTAAAAGTTAGAAATAGAAGAGGAGTTCAAACTCAACAACAACAATTTACTGACGGAAGTGAGGTTTTCTAAATGTTTGAAGTTAACGGGTTACAAATACAAGCTGAAGGAATTGATATATTAGAAGAAATGAAAAGTCAATTAGCATCAAATGGAATAAACTTATTTCATACAATTAAACCTGGAACTAATAATATTCAATTTTCATGTCCAGTTCATAAAGACGGGCAAGAAAGAAAACCTTCATGTGGTATGAGTTTAATTACTACATATAAAGGAGGGAGAGTTATACCTGCAGGTACTGTTCATTGCTTTACCTGCGGATATACTCAATCATTAACTGAATTTATTAGTACCTGTTTTGGTAAGCAAGATGGAGGACGTTTTGGTAACAACTGGCTTAAAAGGAATTTTACATCTAATGTCGTGGTTAATAGGCCTGCTATCACGTTAAATTTACAAAGAGGTAATAACATACCACCAAAGGAAGAAAAGGTTGTAATACCGGAAAATGTGTTAGATTCTTATAGGTATGTACACGACTATATGTATAAAAGAAAACTTACTGATGATATAATTGAATTATTTGATGTAGGTTATGACAGAAAAAGACAATGCTTAACATTTCCAGTAAAAGATATGGATGGTGATGTAATATTTGTTCAGACTAGAAGTGTTAACACTAAATTTCATCATTATAGTGAAGGAGTAGATAAAACAGATTATTTATATGGAGCATATGAATGTCAACAGTATTATCCGGAAGCAAATGAGGTATGGGTTTGCGAGAGTATAATAAATGCACTTACCTTATGGACATTAGGAATTCCTGCAATAGCATTAATGGGTGTAGGTGGTGGACATCAATTTGAATTATTAAAACAACTACCATATAGGTCATTAGTATTAGCATTAGACCCTGATGAACCTGGACAAATAGCTACAAATAAACTTATTAGAATACTAAGAGGTAAAAAATTATTATATACAGTAGAATATTTAAACGACAAAGATGACGTGAATGACTTAGGAGATAAGGTACTTGAACTAAATAAAATATTAGTATAAATTAATAGTATTAACAAATTTTCTAAAAAATATACAAAAATATA
>RCNF010000020.1_pt1 | contig 58390 bp, 51 predicted proteins | sample 2041311 | NCBI WGS metagenome assembly RCNF01 (sample SAMN09708228, study PRJNA481090) | Marine sediment metagenome, whole genome shotgun sequencing project. | biome: marine sediment; feature: ocean; material: sediment; isolation source: Sewage treatment plant 2 marine sediment (STP2) ...
AGCTGCAGTTACCCAGGCAAGCAGTTCAGGAAACTATAATGCAAGGTTTGATTTGATGGATTTTGATTATTTTATTCCATTCCCAAACGGACTCGGGGATGAGCGCATTCGTGAGGTCTGGAGTATGTTGAACGATACCTATTTCCTGCGCTATCGCGTCAATGAAATTGTATGGCATACAGAGTGGCTCGCCGTTTCGGATGCCGAATCCGAAATGGGTCTTATCGATGTCAGGCGACGAAGCAATGGCGAGGGGGTAGAGGCCGCTCTACTAACACCTCAAACACATACAACCTTTGCGCATGTGACGGCCGCACTGGACGAACTCGGAATGACCATTGTCGACGCGCGCATCGTGCCAATCGAAAAAGATTTCAGTCTCGACACGTATATCTTTATGGAATTGGATAAACGAATTGAGGTCGATGCATCGCGCCTGGAAAAGATTCGGCGGTCCTTGAGTAAAGTATTGACCGCCTCTGATGATCGCGTTGCAAAGGTCACGCGATCTGCACCCCGTCGGACGCGCATGTTTAAGACCAAAACCAGGGTTAGCTTTAGCCAGAACACAGCAAATGGCCGCACGGTCATGGAACTTGTCGCGGCGGACCGCCCAGGATTGCTCAGTAAAGTAGGCCAGATTTTCGTAACACAGGATCTGTATATTGAAAATGCGAAAATCATGACCATTGGTGAACGTGCGGAAGACGTCTTCTTTATCAGCGACGATTGTGGCGCACTACTGGACGATCAGGCCCAGCAAAAATTACGTGACGCAATCATGCAGAAACTCGATCATACTCACAGCAATGGCGACGCCAAATAAACAGCCCAAGCGTAAATAGCCCAAGCGACCAACTTAATATGAGCGAAAACATGCCTGGAGAGATCCAGATTATCGAAGAAGGCTTCGAGAAAAGCGGCAAGATGAGCAGCGATCAGGAGCAACAGCAGTTGATCGACGCAGTCAGTGCAGCAGTAACGATGCTCGACTCTGGTGCTGCCCGCGTTGCAGAAAGGGTGAACGGAGAATGGCAGGTTAACCAGTGGCTGAAAAAGGCAGTTCTGCTCAGTTTCCGGTTGACGGACAATGAGATTATCGAGGGAAGCCATAGCCGCTTCTACGACAAAGTCCCGATGAAGTACGCGGACTATTCGGCCGAACAGTTTGCACAGGATGGAGTGCGAGTGGTTCCCGATGCAATTGTCAGACGTGGCGCGTATGTTGCCTCTGATGTCGTCTTGATGCCCAGCTACGTCAACATAGGTGCGTATGTCGATAGTGGTACTATGGTCGACACCTGGGCAACGATTGGCAGCTGCGCTCAGATCGGCAAGAACGTGCACATCTCAGGCGGGGTTGGCATCGGCGGCGTACTTGAACCCATTCAAGCAGGGCCAACCATTATTGAAGACAACTGTTTTATCGGCGCTCGCTCTGAAGTCGTGGAAGGTTTTGTCGTTGAAGAGGGCTCTGTGATCTCGATGGGTGTTTTTCTTGGCCAGAGCACGCGTATCTACGATCGCAAGAAAGATGAGATCAGCTACGGGAGAGTTCCAGCAGGATCTGTCGTTGTCTCAGGCAATTTGCCGTCGGATAACGGTAAGTACTCACTGTACTGTGCGGTTATCGTCAAACGGGTTGATGCCAGAACCCGGGCGAAGACCAGTCTGAACGACCTATTGCGTAACGTTGAATGACGAGCGACGAGATGAGCAGCGAACCAACATTGACAGTCTATGGAATCAGGAGTTGCGACACATGCAGCCGTGCCCAGAAGTATCTGAAAGAGCACAATATCGAGTTTCGCTTCCACGATGTCCGTAGCGATGGGCTCAGCATTCAGACGTTGGAACGATGGGCTGACCGAATCGGCTGGGAAAAATTACTAAATCGACAGAGCCTGACCTGGAGAAAATTGCCCGAAGTTGACCGCGCAGAAATAAGCCGTAGTCGAGCGTTGGGCATAATGATCGAGCAACCAACTCTGATCAAACGGCCGGTTCTGGAAAGCCGACAATTTATGGCGGTGGGTTTTTCAGAAAAACGATTCGCAGATTTTATTAATACTCTCAGCTGATCAAGTTTCCATTGAGCGGACAGTCGTCCGTTGTCGCCGCTGGCCAGGCTAGCCAATTCGCCCCGTGATGTAGTCTTCGGTCAGTTTGTGCTGCGGGTTTGTGAATATCTTATCGGTCTCATCGACCTCAATCAGCGTTCCCAGATGAAAATAGGCGACCCGCTTGGATACGCGGGCGGCCTGCTGCATTGAGTGAGTGACAATAACGATCGCATAATCATTGGAGAGTTCATCCATCAGATCTTCAATCCTGGCTGTTGCGATCGGATCCAGCGCGGAACACGGCTCGTCCATGAGGATCACCTCAGGATTGACAGCGATCGTTCGCGCAATACACAAGCGCTGCTGCTGCCCACCCGAAAGCCCGGTACCAGGCTCATCGAGTCTGTCGATTACTTCCTTTAGCAAGCCTGCGCGTTCCAGGCTCGTATGCACAATGTTGTCGAGCTCCGCTCGATCTGCGGCCAAGCCGTGAATTCTGGGACCGTAGGCCACGTTGTCGTAAATGCTCTTTGGAAACGGATTGGGCTTTTGAAACACCATACCCACCCGCGCACGCAACGCGACCGGGTCGAGCGCCTTGCTATAAATGTCCTGGCCGCCCAACGTGATGGTTCCAGTTACACGGGCAGACTCAATAGAATCATTCATTCGATTCAGGCAGCGCAGATAGGTTGACTTACCGCAACCGGACGGTCCAATCAATGCGATGACTTCGCTACTGCTAATTTCCAACGTAACATTCTTGATCGCGTGATTGTCACCGTAGTAGACGTCAATATTCTCCGAGACGATGAACGGGTCCGCAGTCCGAACCTGACCTACGGTGCCCGCATCAATTTCGGTCGGTTGTGGCGATTGCGGAACATCGGCCACAGCGGTGCTTTCCACTGTCGCAGGATTATCCGGAGACGATACAATCGGAGTCGGATGCTCGTTTTTTGATTCTGCTTCAATCATAAGTGCCATTGTCATACAGCTTGCCCGTCGCCTCTACCATTTTCGTTCCATTCGCTTGCGGAGAATTACCGCTGTCAGATTCATTAATAACAAGAAACCAAGCAAGACAATAATCGCCGCAGAGGTCCGCTCCGCAAATGCTCGTTCGGGGCTATCAGCCCACAAATATATCTGTACTGGCAGCGCCGTCGCCGGATCTGAAAAACTCCCGGGGACATCAACAATAAATGCCACCATGCCTATCATCAGCAATGGCGCCGATTCGCCCAACGCCCGACTCATCCCGATAATTGCCCCAGTGAGCATCCCAGGCAAAGCCAATGGCAGCACATGATGTGCCACCACCTGCATGCGTGACGCGCCAAGTCCGAACGCCGCCTCGCGAATTGACGGCGGGACGGCTTTAATCGCAGCACGTGAAGCGATGATAATCACTGGCAATGTCAGCAAGGAAAGGACCAATCCCCCGACCAACGGAGCTGACCTTGGCAGTGACATCCAGTTGAGGAACACCGCAAGCCCCAGCAAGCCGAATACGATCGACGGAACCGCCGCAAGATTGTTGATGTTTACCTCGATAAGGTCGGCCCATCGACCCTTGGGAGCGAACTCTTCGAGATAGATCGCCGCTGCAACACCTATCGGAAACGCGAGAATAAATGTCACCGTAAGCATATATACGGTTCCCATCAACGCGCCCTTGATGCCCGCCAATTCCGGATCGCGCGAATCACCATTTGTAAACAAAGCTGAATTGAACTGCTTGCGCAGTCGGCCCTCACTTTCAAGTCTGGATACCCACTCAATCTGAGCGTCGGATACCGAGCGCAGACTCGCATCAACGGTCGCGTCGATATTGCCCTTGATCAGCATGTCAATATTCGCTGCCGCAGGAACCCAGAGCGTTTGTGTCGTGCCCAGCAACTCGGGTTCCGCGGTGATCATTTCACGAATCTTGTAGCCGGCGCCCAGACTTATAATTTTATACAGGGCGCGCCGCTCGCGACGATCACTCACTTGCGGAAACGTCTTGCGCAACGAGTTCTTGATAACTCCATCAAAGTCAGCATAAGTGAGATCCAACTCGCCGTCTGGAGCCAATGTGCTCTCGTCGAACTCAACCTCAAGCTGAATGAATGTCTGCATGAACGCAGATGAGCCCTTACCAATCAGGCTACCAAAAAATACGACTAGAAAAGCTATACCCACTGCAGTAGCAAGCATACCGACCGCTTGAAACCACTTTTCTTTGCGACGACGCCGCGGCAGGCCAGCTGCGACCCTTTCCGCTGTCCTGGTTCGTGAATATCTAGTCATACTGTTCTCGATACTTGCGAACGACATGCAAACCCAAAATATTCAGGCACAGTGTCACTACAAACAACATGAGACCGAGAGCGAATGCAGCGAGTGTTTTCGCGCTATCAAACTCCTGATCGCCAACTAACAGCGTTACGATTTGCACCGTAACTGTAGTAACCGCTTCGAATGGGTTCGCCGTCAGGTTTGCGGCAAGGCCGGCAGCCATGACAACAATCATCGTTTCGCCAATGGCGCGAGAAACAGCCAGCAGGATGCCACCCACTATGCCGGGCAATGCTGCCGGCAAGATAACCTTGGTCATCGTTTCGGCTCGCGTGGAACCCAGGCCAAGTGCGCCGTCTCGCATTGAGCTCGGCACCGCGTTAATCGCGTCATCTGCCAACGACGAGACCAGCGGAATAATCATAATTCCGATAACCAGACCGGCTGCCAGCGCGCTTTCGGAAGCAACTTCGAGGCCGAGAGATTCGCCGCTGCGGCGTATCCACGGCGCGACTGTCAGTGCCGCGAAAAAGCCGTAGACCACGGTCGGAATTCCAGCAAGAACTTCCAGCAATGGTTTCGCAACCGCGCGAATTCGAGTCGACGAATACTCTGCAAGATAAATAGCAGTCATGAGTCCGACGGGAACTGCCACAAACATAGCGATAGCTGTTATTAACATTGTTCCCGCGAACAGCGGAACAGCACCAAAACTGCCGGATGAACCGATCTGATCGGCCCGAATTGCCATTTGCGGACTCCAGTTCAGACCGAACAGGAACTCGGTAATCGGGACTTCCTGAAAAAATCGTATCGCCTCGAACAATACAGATAAAACAATGCCGACAGTCGTCAGTATGGCGATACTCGATGCGGCAATAAGCCCGATATTGATGACATACTCAACACGATTTCTAGCGCGTAAATCCGGGCGAATTCGTCGCCACGCCAAAGTTCCGCCAAGGCCCGCCACGCCCAACGCGAGGGCTGTTAGCAAGCGTCTACTAGTCTTGCCGTACTCAATCAGTCGTGCGGCTGACTCCTGCAAGACGCTGTCAGCGCTGCCGCTGATCGCATCGCCAACCGAAAGGTTACGAATATTATTGATGAGCAGATTTAACTCACCTGCAGATTGATTCTGCTGCGCCTCAGGCAGACCACTAACGATCAGAGCAACGATGACCCTGGGTTCGAGCAACAGCCAACCCAATACCAATGCCATGGCTGGCAACAAGCACCATATGGCTGTGTAGTAGCCGTAGTAGCCCGGCAAAGAGTGCAGAATCGATCCACGTCCATGTCCTCCAACCATCGCAAGCGAACGGCCACGGCCCAAAAAATACGCGGCAGCGGTCATCGCTATCAACAGTAGAATTAGAGTAGTGAATTGCATATCTGAATTATTCCGCCCAATAACGAGGTACGGCAACCGTCACGGGCTGCCGTACTTGTCTCGATAGAAGCGTTGGTCTTTATTGGCTCGCCATATTCATCGGTGTTAGATCACGTACCGCAGCAGACACTTCGCCACGCTCCTCGTCCGGCATCGGTATCAGGCCACGGTCCGAAAGGTAACCTTCTTCGCCCCAGGTCCGTTCGCTGGTGAATTCACGCAAGAATCCTCGCAGACCAGGAATTACATCTACGTGCGCTTTCTTAACGTAGAAGTACAACGGCCGCGAGATCGGGTAATCGCCGTCGGCAATCGCATCAAATGTCGGCACGATTCCGTCTACGGCAGCCCCTTTGACCTTCTCTGCATTTTGATCCAGAAAACTGAATCCGAAAATACCGAAGGCGTCCGGGTTTGCTTGCAGCTTCTGCACAATCAAATTGTCATTCTCGCCAGCTTCTACAAAAGCGCCATCTTCTCGAATTGTATGGCAAATCGACTTGTAAGAATTGGAGTCTGAGCTTTTGAGCGCTTTGACCCAGTCGAAAGTCTTACAACCTCCCTCCATCGCGAGCTCAACAAAAGCGTCACGTGTTCCAGAGGTTGGTGGAGGTCCCAGAACTTCAATGCGCTGCGAAGGCAGCGCCGGGTTGACGTCTGACCAGGTCTTGTATGGATTCGGAATTAACTCACCTGCATCAGCACCAGGAACGTCTTTCGCCAATGCCAGGTAAATATCCCGACGCGAGAACACAACTGTCTGCGACTCGAGCGCGCTTGCGAATACGATTCCGTCATAGCCAATTTTGACTTCGATAATACCGTTTACACCGTGGCTGGCACACAGTTCCATTTCCGACTGCTTGATAGCGCGCGATGAATTTGTGATATCAGGAAAATCCACTCCCACGCCATCGCAGAACAGCTTTAGACCACCGCCGGATCCGGTGGACTCCACTTTCGGTGTTTTGAAATCACTACTGCGACCAAACCGTTCTGCTACAACGGTAGAAAATGGATACACAGTCGACGAACCGACGATGTACACATAGTCTCGCCCGGCCTGTGCAGACACTGTATTGTAGGCTGTGAGCATGACAATTGTGCTCAAGAGCCAGACGAGAACTTTGCTTTTCTTTACCACCATTGTTGCTCCGGTTAGTCGGGTAACTGATGCGCAAAGCTTAACCATCGATTGTTACCAATTTGTTGCAGAAACCAGCCAATAGTGCGTCAATCGAATACTACGATAAATCCAAACTTCTATATCTTTCAAGAATTTACAACACTTTCCTATCTAAACACTGAGCGCACACTATGGCAGGTACAGAGCAAAGCGTCGCCACTCACCCGGCGATCATCCTCCTCTATGAACTGATGCAGCGACCGTCGGTAACACCTGACGATTCTGGCTGCCAGGAAGTGCTTATCGAGCGGCTCGAGCGTATCGGTTTTCGCTGCGAGACGATGCAGTTCGGCGAGGTGACAAATCTTTGGGCGCGCCGAGGCAGCACGGCACCAGTACTGTGCTTTGCCGGCCATACGGATGTCGTGCCACCAGGGCCAATAGCTGACTGGAGCAGCGACCCGTTCGTCCCCAGTTTGCGTGATGGCATGATATTCGGACGCGGCTCAGCTGACATGAAGGGTGGTCTCGCGGCGATGGTCGTTGCATTGGACCGATTCGTAACACGACACCCGGACCACTTGGGTAGTCTCGCAATGCTCATCACCAGCGACGAAGAAGGACGCGCTCGTGATGGGACGCTGAAAGTTATTGATGCACTAACGGCTCGCGACGAGAAAATCGATTGGTGTGTTCTCGGCGAACCCTCGAGTCAAAACTCTCTGGGCGATATCGTGCGCATCGGTCGGCGCGGTTCACTAAGCGGGATACTCACCGTCAATGGCATTCAGGGTCACGTCGCGTTTCCGCAATTTGCGGACAATCCGATTCGTCGGTTTGCCCCCGTGCTGGCCGAATTGCATGAGATCGTCTGGGATAACGGTAACGATTCATTCCCTCCGACCAGTTTTCAAGTCGTGGATATACAAAGCGGCATAGGCGCGCCAAATGTAACTCCGGCCGCACTCAGCGCGAGGTTCAATTTTCGCTATTCCACGGAATGGGATCACGAAGGCTTGCAGCGAAGAGTGCACGAGGTATTCGATACTTACGAAATTGACTATGAGCTGAACTGGCATCTCTCCGGAGAGCCATTCCTGACCCAGCCCGGCAAGTTGATTGACGCTACCCGCCAGACGATCGAAGAGATCGCCGGCATGACACCAGAGCTGTCCACTGGCGGCGGGACCTCAGACGGACGATTTATATCGCCCGCAGGAGTTGACGTTGTTGAGCTTGGGCCAGTGAATGCATCGATACACAAGATTGATGAGCACGTGTGCGCCGACGACGTCATCAAACTCACTGCAATGTACCAGCGCATCTCCGAGTTGATGCTACTGGAATAACGGCAGGACTAACTTTCGCGGCGAACGTTATTCCAGATTCCGCAGGCGCCAGTGACCAGCATGAGGATGACGACCCAGGTCGGCATTGACAGTCCCAGAAAACGCCATACGACGTCTGCACATTCGCCTGAACCTTCAAAAACCATTTTCAGCGCATCAGAAAGCGGGAAATTCTCGAGCATGTAGTCCAGCCCGGGCCCACAAGCCGGCACTTCGCTTGGGGGCAGGTTTTGCATGTAAACATGCCAGCCGGCTATCGCAGCTCCTGTCGCGGCGATTACCCCGAGCAAGCCAGCGTAGAGTTTGCCGGCTACGCCCTGCGAGTTGTGCAACGCAGCGATCAAAAACACGATAGCCAATCCGATCGTCGCAATTCGTTGCAAGATGCAAAGCGGACAGGGGTCAAGGTGCAAGACATGTTGTGCAAACAGCGCAAAGCCCATCATGGCTGCACAAACAAAAAAACCAACAAAATTAAGGATGCGTCTGTTGGGAATATTCATCTAAATCAATCGCTTGTCTTAAGGGTCACCTGGGAGATATTAGTATGCCGCACATCCCTTCCCTGCACCATATAAATTACGTATTCTGCGATGTTCTTGGCGTGATCTCCAATCCGCTCCAGCGACCGAGCTGCCCAGGTAACGTTCATGACGCGCTTGATACTGCGCGGATCTTCCATCATGAAGGTGATGCACTGACGCTGGATCGCTTCGTACTCTTCGTCAGCCTGTTCATCCTCGCGAACGACGGCCAGCGATGCGTCTACATCAAGCCGGGCAAAGGCGTTCATCGCATCGCGAACCATGTGCGCGACATGGTTGCCCAAATTTTTCAACTCGCGATACGAATCGGCGGGCCGGTCCATCGCGGCAAGTCTGGATGCCAGAAAGCCGATTTTTTCAGCTTCATCACCGATCCGCTCAAGATCGGTAATCGTCTTGATGATAGCGACGATTAATCGCAGGTCCCCGGCAGTCGGGGCCCTGGTTGCCAGTATTCGGCTGCATTCTTCGTCAATACTGACTTCGAAATCGTTGACTTTGTAGTCGTCGTTGGCGACGGTTAATCCCAACTCGCTATCGCCCTTCACTATCGCCTGAATGGCACTCGAAAGTTGTTGCTCGACGAGACCTCCCATCGCAAGAACCTTGCTACGTACATCTTCAATGTCCTTGTTAAAGCGCTTTGAAATATGGTCTGTCAAATCTGACGTTTCCATGGCTATCCCGTTTGAATGACTATGTTTTGATCAATTGAACTTGAATTCTATATCAAGCTGTATTCGGTCGTAGTCGCGCGAATCTCCAGACGACTTATCTACCTCATTGATAAAGAGCGTACCACCAAGTACGATTTTCTTCGCCAATGCATACTTGGCCTTGATCAGACTTCCGGACGAGTCCGTCCTGGCGCCGGCAAAGTCAGAATCGTTAAAGGTAGCGATTATTGAATCGGCCTCAACATCCATATAAGTCCAACTGAATTCCATCTTACCCTTGCTCTTGGCAGCACCAATTTTCGCGCCAACTGCGTATCCCGTATCGCCTTCGCTGACTTCGTTATTCTGCACGGCATGACCAAAAATGCTTAGCGGCCAACTCCCGATAGCGCTATCGAACTGTGCAAAGACTTCAGTGTCTTTATAGTCGTAAATGTAGTTTCCTTCTGTATCCACAGAGTTGCCCAACGGGATACCGAAGAAAAAGGGTTCGTTGCCTATCGTATTTGTGTACTCAAAATAGCCGAGTCCTGCCGTCAGTTTCGAATTATCGCCCAGACCAAAGGTCATTCCGAATTGACCTGCAAACAAGAGTGAATCATCTGTCAACGCTCGCTCTTCGATGCTGAACGCGCCCAGCGTAGCGAAAAACAGGTCGTTGCCGTACTTGGCGGATATTCCTTCAAGATTAAGGTCACCATCCCAGACGAGAGGCACCTTACCGGCTCGAAACAATGGATTTTTCATCTTGCCCGCATAGACATTAAGGGCGTCCGTAGCCTGCCAGTCGACATAGGCAAGATCAACGCTCAAGTCCTTGGTGGAAGCTCCGCTGTCAAATGACTGGTTACAGGAAACAGGGTTGTCGCCGCCGGTACAGAGTTGAAATACGACCTTCACAGTGTCAGTGACCTGCCCATTGACGCCAAATCGAGCGCGGAAACGAGTCCGGTCCCTGCGCTCGAATCCTTCGGCTTCAATGCCCTCATAACGGAGACGAAAGTCACCGTATAAATCAATGCGGTCCGTCCAGTCTTGATCTTCATCCTGATCTTCGTCCTGGGCAAAGCCCGGGGAAGCAAAGTTTGAAATAATCAGAAAGCTAAGCGAAAGTCTTGCTAACAAACTCATGTGCAACAGTCCTTGATTAGGAAGATTCGACAGCGGCTGCTATTTCTTAACCGCATTGTCGAGGTTCGAATAGATGTTGCGGGGACAGTACGGAAGGACTATTTCCTTCTTGTTACAAGAGTGTGACACTTTTGTGACCATAGACACGTGGCGCTTCAGCTGCTTATTCGATCCGCTGGAATGTGGCACCGAAATTCACTGCCAACACCGAACTCGCTGCCAATGATCAACTCGGCATCATGTCTGCTCAGGATGTGTTTGACGATAGCTAACCCAAGTCCAATGCCACCATCATCACGACTTCTCCCTCTATCTACGCGAAAAAATCGCTCCGTTAACCGCGAGACATGTTCCTCTGCAATGCCCTCGCCGGTATCGCTGACGATCAGGTCACCACCTTGCTTATTGCTTCGCCACGTTAAGGTAACCGTTCCATCGGGCGTGGTGTGCCTGATCGCATTTGACAACAAATTTGAAATGACCGACTGGATTTCGCTGGCACTGCCACGTACCTGACTGGTCGATTCTGCCTCGATATTAATTGTTGGCGCGTTTGGCAAACCTTTTACGCTGTTCATGGCCGAGAATAACAACCCTTCGACATCAACGAATTCGTCAATGGTCGCGCGACCCGCAACCTCAAGGCGCGACAGTTCGATTAGCTCGCTGACTATCTGCTTCATGCGAGTCGCCTGCCTTTGCATCTGCGCTACCGGGTGGGCCCAATCCGTCGGCATATTCGGATCGTCCGCAAGACCGTCCAGATAACCACTGACCACTGTCAGGGGCGACCTCAGTTCATGTGAGGCGTTCGCGACAAAATCCCGACGCATTTTGAGCAATTGAATTCGTTCCGTTATATCGCGCAGAATCAGCAGCTTCTGATCCGCTCCGTACGGTACAACGCGGCAGTTAAGCCAGGCACCGTCACGCATTGGTGACGCAATTTCGATGGTTTTTGAAAAATCACCGTCATGCAGAAGTTCTACCAATGCCGGGTCCCTCAGGATGTTGTCGATTCGCTGGCCACGATCTTTTTTCCGCTTAATTCCAGCCAGAGACTTCGCTGCACGATTGCACAGGACGATCTCATTGTCCGAGTCGATGATTATTGCGCCATCGGGCATCGCATCCGTGGAGGCCCGAATTTCCCGTAGCAAACGCCGGTATTGCGACTTGTAACGTGACCCGCGCTCATGTTCGTAATGGAAACGCGAAAAGATCTGCTGCCAGATACCTTCACCCATTCGAAACGCGTCGAAGTTGCCGCTATGCAGGGCCTCGTCGAAAGACAAGAGCTGCCGAACCTGCCATACCAGCGCCAATAACGCCGCCGCCAGGAGACCGCGCTCCAGGTATCCGTAGAGCCAGCCAACAAATGCACCGGCCAGCAGCCAAAGGACCACCCCGACCAGAAATTTTCTTCTCGATTCCGACATCTTCCTGCTACCGGCCGTCACGCTTCGCGCGTTGAAAAGCGATAGCCAGACCCCCTCACTGTTTGAATGTATTTATCGGCGCCGTTTGTCATCAGCGCTTTGCGTAAGCGACGCACGTGCACATCAACCGTGCGCTCCTCAACATAAACGTTGGCGCCCCAGACGCGATCCAGCAATTGGGTCCGGTTGTACACCCTGTCCGCGTGCGTCATCAGAAACTCCAACAACCGATATTCTGTAGGACCCAGACGTACGGTTTCTCCGCCAATGCTCACGCGATGCGCGGCCGGATCGACTTCGAGCACTCCGCTTTGTATGAGTTCGTCGCCGTTGCCCCGCGACCGTCGCAGTACCGCCTGAATGCGCGCAACAAGCTCCCGGGGTGAGAATGGCTTCGTCATGTAGTCGTCGGCACCGCCCTCAAGCCCTGTCACTTTGTCGGTTTCATCCGTTCTGGCGGTCAACATTATTATCGCGAGATCTTCGTAGTCCTTGTCGCGCTTGAGCACCCGAGTCAGTTCAAGACCGCTCATGTCAGGCAACATCCAGTCAATCAACGCCAGATCCGGACGCTCGTCCGCCAACAAACGTCTGGCGGTGCCACAGTCTGGCGCTTGCAAGGTCTCGAAGCCTGCTCTCGAAAGGTGAAAGACGATCATCTCTCTGATCGGCGTCTCGTCTTCGACGATTAGAATTTTGCTGCTGCTCATGATTTGGCTGTGAGTCGAATCTCGTCGCTGTTACTGCGAGAATTGCTGAATCGCTGCATTAGAACAGCACTATATTACAAGAGTGTTACGGTCTGGCCGGCACTGTGGCAACTTTCTCTCGCAAATAGGCTGGCATGACCGCTTCAGGCTCAACGGCCTTGCCCGCCGCCAGATCGGCAGCGCCGAGTGCTAGCAGGAATCTCGCCGCAGGGTGAATGACATCGCTGATCTGCGTAAACAGATGCGTATTCGCTGTCAGCAGATCGGGATATCGACTCCAGCCGAAGCCCGCCGCAATTCGAACTGTCTCCGGACTATACGCAATATCGGACATTACTCCCTGGCCGTGCAAATACTCTGCATTGCAGGCAACCGGCAATGCGTTATCTCCCCGCCTGAAATGACCCACGTAGACCTCGCCCATATGTGCATCCTGGGTCACGACTACCTCAGCAGCATCGCTTTGTTGCATGACCTGCGCCGCAACCGCTGCAAGCGATGAAATAGCCACAATCTTTTTGCCCGATGCAAATGCGAGGCCCTGTGCGACAGACGCTGCAATGCGCATACCAATGAATGAGCCCGGCCCGTTGCCCAGTACGATTGCATCCAGATCTGCAAAAGCCATTTCTGCATCCTTCATGATCGATGCAATCATGGGCAGCAGCAGGCGCGTATGCTCGCGAGCTTGTTCCTCGTAGCGTTGCGTAACGTCTGATCCGACTTGCAATGCAACCGAACACGCGAGCGATGACGTATCGAGCGCGAGCAGATTCACGCGACCGCGCCTTTTTTCTGGTGCGCTGCAAGAAACTCGCGCACATCGTCTATTGACGTTGTTGCAGGCATTGGGTCAAAACACTGCAGGAATTTTCTGCCGTAATTCTTGGTCGAGATACGCGGGTCACATAATACGATGACGCCGTAATCTGTCTGGTCGCGCAGCAACCGTCCACCGCCTTGCTTGAGGGCAAGAACGGCTTGCGGAATCTGGTGTTCGGAAAATCCGTTGCCACCCTGACGTCGAATAAATTCGAGACGCGCCATCATCAATGGATCCGACGGTGAAGAAAACGGCAGTTTGTCGATCGCAACGATGGTCAGGGCCTGGCCGCGCACATCGACACCCTCCCAAAAACTACCGGTGCCCAGCAATACTGCATTACCGGTCTCACGAAATCGCCGCAAGAGATCGTCGCGCGGCGAACTGCCCTGAACGAGGAGTTTTCGTCCCGCCAGTCTTGGTTTGTGCGTGCGAAACCACTTCTTGGCGGCATTCAAAGCACGGTGGCTGGTGAAAAGGCAGAACACACCGCCAGTTGTCATCTTGAACAGCGGCGTCACCGCTTCCAGCATTTCACCCGTGTGGTTTGGGTCGGACGGCTGTGGCAGGCGCGGCGGCAGGTACACCAAGCCGTTTTCTGCCACAGCATAAGGGCTCGGAAATGTAAGTCCGGTTATGTGCCCAAGGCCGATGCGAGACGTAAAATGAGAAAAATCCTCGCCGATTGCAAGCGTTGCGGAAGTAAAAATCCACGCCTGATGGCGGTTATCGATCAAGCCATTTAGCGTCGCCGAAACGTCGAGCGGCGTCAGATTGATGCGAATACTCCGCGGGTTAACTTCGAGCCAGCGTAAGCCATCCCACGAATCGTCGCTGGCGAGCAGTGATAATTTCTCAATCCCGGCTACGAGCTGATCATGCAATTTTTCAATCCCGACTGATGCACTGCACAAATCAACAAGTGCATGCTGCAGCTCGGCCATTGACAGTCGCAGGTCGTCGAGTGGCTCGCGGATATCCTGAATAATGTCGCTCAGTTGATGCCGACCCTCAGCGCGTGGAGACGCAGCGCGCAGTACCCGGATCGATGTTTGCATCTTGTCGATGCGACGCTGCAGATCAGCTTGTCGATACGGCATCGTTTCCACGCGAATCTCATCAGCGATTTTTTCCAGCTCGCGACTACCCAATGCGATGCCAAAGAACTGCACGGCAAGATCAGGAATCTGATGGGCTTCGTCCAGAATGATTGCTTCAGCGCCGGGCAAGAACTCGACAAACCCCTCTTCCTTCATGGCAAGGTCGGCGAGCAACAAATGGTGATTAACGACAACCAGCTCCGCCTCCTGAGCAGCACGCCTTGCCACTACAACGTGGCACTTCGAATAGAGCGGGCATTTTTGGCCCAGACAATTGTCGGCGGTCGACGTTACTAGCGGCCAGATTGGCGAATCCTCGACCACCTCAATCAACTCCGCCCGATCGCCGCTGCTGGTACGATGGCGCCACTCGCGAACGGCATTAAGATCGTCGACGACGGATGCGCCGACGTCAGCTACCTGATCGAGGCGTTGCAAACACAAATAGTTCGCGCGCCCTTTCAATAGCGCTGTCGTGACCGGACGCCCGATGGCCTTCCCAATCAGCGGTAGATCACGGTGATATAACTGGTCCTGTAACGCCTTGGTGCCGGTACTGATAATGGTCTTGCGACCACTCAACATTGCGGGCAATAGATAAGCAAAGGTCTTGCCGGTGCCGGTTCCTGCTTCGACAACCAGTTTATCCAGATTTGCAATCGCTTCCGCGACCGCTTCGGCCATCCACGCCTGCCCCGCCCTGGGTTGAAATCCGGGCAGAAGCTTTTTGAGAGGACTGTGATCCCCAAAGAATTCGGTCAGGTCTGTCACGGCGCACAGGTTACACGGTTACAACGCGGTTGGCAGTCCCGAATTTTCGGCGATTCTCGACTAAATCAGCGCTCGAATCTCAGAGTGAGATGGTGGCAATCGTCGACAAAACCTTCTCGTGAAACGCTTTAGCGGCGACCGGTTATATCTTTCAAGGTCTTTTGATCGGCCTTGATTGAGAAACGCAGATACGGGCCCTGCGCCGTATAACGGGCCTGGTCGAAGTCGCTATCGTGGAACCCGGCGATGTTGTAACCCAATGTCAGCCACATGTTGTCACGGACGTTGTAGCCAACATCAACACCGAAACCGTAGTCGATCACCTTGGAAGTATACGAGTGGTAGATACTGGTATTAACACCTGCATCCCAACGCTGACGCATGCCGCGGCGCAGGTCGAAACCGATCACATCCGTAAAACCGGAATACCCATCACCGTCGAATTCGCTACTCACGTACTTGAATGCGTATTGCAGCGACATCTGCATGGCAGCACCGAAGCGCCGGTTTGCGTTGAAATTGTTAATCACACGCCAACTTTCGAGCTTTTCTGCAGCAACGGTCGATTGATCGAAGATCAGGTCGACGCGATCAAGGAAAGACCACTTTCCGCCAGCCTTGCGATACGCCCAGCCCAGCTTCAGGTCAGCCCGCGTCAATTCACTACCGGTAATCGTGTCATTTTGCATCAGCCCAAACCCAGCTGACATGCCATGCCCTGCCATGGGTTCCCGATACCAGCCGATCAGTAGTGTCATGCGTTCTTCTGAATCAGAATTTCGATACTCGATTCGGGAGTTCGCGCTCCAAAACTCTGCGCTGTACATGGCTCCGGTGTAGACAGCGAGAAAGTCTTCGTTCAGTGAACCGGTGACCAGCTCACGATCCGGGTCAAAAATACGCGCGTCGGGCTCGAGCAGTGTATTGCTTTGATCCAGACCAATATCCGCCGTCCAGCGCTCGCCGATCTGGAAGCCCTGAATCAGGCCAACATTTGCGAACAAGCGTGGGCCAAATTCAGTGACTTGATTGTTCAGGAAGGTACTGATCTCGGCGCGACTCCATGGATTAGTCCGAACGCCAAGCCGCGTCATGCTGGCTTTGATGTCCTTGCCACTTGCCTCTTCGTATTCGGCGATCAGATCCACGCCCTTGCTCACACTGTAGTCTGCGCCGAGGACGTAGCTGGTTGGGAAATCGGAATTCTCAGCATCTGTTGAAATCGCGCTACTTCCGCTGGCACGTAGCGTCAGTTTACTGTTAAACAGTTTCTGGGAAATTCCGATTTCAGCAAGATCACTGCTGCGCGTATCACCATCCTCATAGCTATCCTCTGCATGAGTTACCCCAAGTGATGCGGCAAACGCGTCTCGTTGGTACCTCAATTTGGCGCGAGCCAGGTTTCGAATATCATCGGTCGCGAGATTTTGCTGCCATGCTGCTTCGCCCTCGGCAGTAAAATGCTCGCTGAGTTTGCCGCGCGCATCAAGTCCCAGGCGGCGAAACCCTTTGTCAGCGGCCGACTGATAGCCAAGCCCGAAATCGTTCTCGACCTCACGGACAAATGCCCTTACCTCGGCTCTCTCGCCGGTATGCTCCAGAGAAACGCTACTCGCGGTTCCGTCAAAATCGACATTCGACTCTGTCCTGTTTGATACGGCGTACTCTGCTTTCAACAAAGTCTGGTTGCTGATCTGCCAACGAAGATCCACGCCGGTCAGGTCGGCCTCCGCGCCCTCAGTCTCATCTGTCACATGCGTGACGCCAACTTCAAGATTGTTGTCAGCGGTACGCAGTGACGCACGGCCGCCAGCGATTAAGTCTTCTGTTGCCAGCGATGCCGATTCATATTCCGCAATGATGTAGACCGGGTTAAATTCCAGATCACGACTTGGAATTGGCTTCTTGAAAAACAAAGTGCCGTTCAACGTGTCCAGATTGTAGTCCACGTACCGGGTCAGATTTGTGCTGCTCAATACCACGCCGGAATCGAGCCGGTCACGAACTTCAATTCTGACCAGATCACTGTTCATAATTATCGGCGCGCGGCTTAGCTTGTATAGGCCGGAGGTGCCATCGCCACGAATTTCGTCGCGGTTGAACGCCTGATTCGTCTCGGTGGCAAAAGCGCTGTAGCCGAAGTTTTCACCGCGATATTCGCTCTTGATACCGTTGAAGACCCGCTCATAACGAGACAGATCGGTAACGGACAATCCGGTCTTGAAGTCACCAAATAGTGCGTAGAACTGATTGCGCTCCATTTTTACGTAAAGTTTTCTCTGGCTTGATGCCTCAAATCGCTGCTCACTGGTATCTGCGTACAAGCCATAATATGAGTGCGGGTTAACTTCCGTCTGGAATTGCTTGAGCGAGTCGATCGGCTCGCGATCGGAGTCGTAGGCAAGTGTCAGCAGGTATTCACCCTTGATTTGACCTTTGGCAAAGAAAGCGACGCGACCTTCATCGACATAACCTTCTTCGTGTCCGGCCTCCATTGCGGCTTCGAGATTATTCGACAATGTCGAATGGCCCACGGTGCCTTCGGCGAACCCGACCAGGATCCAGTCTCGTGCAGCCGGTTTCAACCACGTCCGAAGCTCCTGTTCGCGCAAGCGGTCAAATTTCAAATTCAGAACGGCTTCACCGGTGCGCGTCGTCGGTGCGAGCTCGATGTAAGCAACTCCATCCGGACCAACACGGTACACAGGCTCACGTGAACCGATCTCGACAAGCTGATTTTTGCGCTCATAGTCAACGTCCCACTGTGAGCGATAGGGTGCGTCGATACGGAAGTAGCCCATCGTGCCCGTTCGCGATAGCCTGCCTGCACGGTCGAATAGGCGCACCGCAATGACTGGCGTCGTCTTACCATCTGCAACCAGGTTTGATAACTCGGGAATGAATTCACCACGCACCGGCGGGCCCGAGTAGTAAATTGCGCGCCGAATTGTTTCGGCCGGCGTGCCGTCTGCGTTGGTTACGACGATGCGGATGTCGTTATCACCGTCTCTCAGGTCGACACCTTTCCACGTAGACACGGCGACGGTGCGCGCATCGTTCTGCGACATCGCGTCGAAATTGAACGCGCTAACAGAAACACCATTCAGATACGCCTTAACGGATTGCGTTGGATCGTGTTTCACTGAGATCTTTGTCGTCGGAATCGCAGGCTGGAATGATCCTTTCGGCAAGATCAGCGCAACGCCAGGTTGCAGTACTTCAGCATTCTGCACCACCTGAGAAATCGGCATTCCTGCATCCGGGTCAATCTCTTCATAATGCGCAAGCCGTCGTGCCTCTGTACCCGGAACCGCGCCTTTGGTCGCCGTTTCCTGGGTGCCGCTGGATGCTTGCGTAACTTCAAGGAATGACGGCTTGCTGGGTCGGACCCCACTGATGATCATTTCAACCCGACGATTTTTCTGTCTGCCCTCGGCCGTCGTATTGCTCGCAACCGGATCGTCAGGCCCCCGGCCTTCTACCTGAATATTTTCATTCGAAATATTCAGGGCGCCCGCGAGGTAGAAAGCAGCGGCCATAGCGCGTGCTTGTGATAACAGGTAGTTGTTTTCAAACAAGTGCCTGTTTCCTGCTCGGATCGGCCTCGCGTCGCTGTGTCCGACAGCCGAAACCTGAATGTTGCTAACACCGTCCCAATCTTCGATCAGGATATTTAATTGCAACATGTCATCGGTTGACAGAGTTGCGGACATAATGTCGAACTTCAGGTCCAGAACATATCCCTCATTCTTGCTAATTGCCGGCTCACGGACCATTTTTGTTTCAACGACTGGCGTACGTTGTCCGGCAGCGAGGGCCGAATCAAACTGTGCAACGGCCTTCGTGACCATCTCACCGTCAACGTGATCGTCGATATTCGCGATGAATTCGATAGTGTTCGTCCAGTTACCGAGATGATCATCAATCGGCATCGACAAGGCACCAGCCTGGACTTTGGGATCCGCCATACGCTGGCCATCGAGTTGCATAGACCCTGGAAGGAAGTGCACGCCGTCCGGGAGCATGACGATCAAATTGGCATTTTCAATGAGGACATTGCCGATGCCGTTGAGTTTCAACTCATAGGCAACCTGCTCTGCACTATCGGCCTCAAGATTGCGCAGTTCGATTTCAATGCGGCCCTCCGGTGCTGGCTTACGTATCAGGTAGAAATCAGCCCTTAATAAGCTACCTCTGGACAACTTGACGAACTGTGAGTCACCCCTGCCCGCGAAGCCCGGGGAATCACTGCATCCAACTACGTCGAAGTATTCGGGAACAGTAAACGTATCCATTTGCGCGACGTGAGTGCCTGACTTCAATCCTTCGAAGTGATATCGACCGCCTTGATCCGTAACCGCGTAGCGTCCGTCTTCAAGATAGACGCGAATATTGGCAACACCCTGCTCTTCCGAGAATGTATCCTGGCTGCAGTCACCCTCAACAACGCGGCCGACAATGGTCCCGGTTGACCGGAACAGGTCTTCGGTCAAACGCATCACAGAAACTGCTTCGTTGGAAGCCAGTCCTGCACTTGCGAAGGCCGTCGCGCGGTTCGTCAACTCCTGATTACGTGTGCCGCTGATAACTTCGACGACGTAAAAAATCGATACGCTTTCACCGCCATCAAGCGATGAAATTGAAAACCGCAGCGTGCGCAGATCGGGCGATAACAACGGGTCCGCGACATCGATGCCGTTGACCGTCACCGAACCTGGCACGAATCGGAGGCCTGTTGGCAGCAGATTGACTATTTCGATGTCGGTCGCAATGCTTGTAGCAGAGCCATTTTCAAGAACCAGTTCATAGCGTACAAAATCACCCGGCGCGGCGAACGTATTCGTCGTGCGTAGTTGCAGGAAAAGATCGGTTGACTGAGGATCGACCGGAATATCGCTGCTGGTCGACAGATCACCGGATTTTGTAAATTCGACGCCGAAAGAACCCGGGCCAAGCATATACGGTGCTCCCGGCAAGCCTTGCAGTTCGTCCACCGAAACTTGTGACGGAGCGGCGTACTCTGGTGGTGGAGTCGCTATCAGGCGATAGTCGCCGTCAGGGACGACCGGAAATCGATATTCGCCTGGCGCGAAGTTGTACAAGGTTCCGGAGCTGTCTGTCGCTGTCCCTCCACTAACGATCGATGATGGAAACTCGCTGACACCGTCATTGCCATAGACCGTTGCAGGCAATCCTGTAACTGCGTCAACAAGTTCGATCATTACACCGCTAACGACCTCGCCAGTTCTTGATTCGAACACGCGTTGGGCCGGATCGAATTGCGCGGAGGTTTGTGCCGTATCTGTCGCATCAGCCGGATCAATGTACTCAACAGCAATTGCTGACGTTGAGACACCTTGCAAGATGCAATCACCGCCAACGGCCGGACCAGCACCTGTCGTTACGTAGCCGGTAAATATGCCAGTGTCAACGCCGGTTTCTGTCAGTCTGATCGTCTCTGCATCTCCGCTCTGGGCATCAAAGACGCTCACTACCGTATAATCGACTACCTGGTAATCAATATTTTGGTCACTATCGCTCAGACGCAGAAATGCCGCTTCGCCCAGATTGTAAGATGAGGTAGCCGCGACTTCCTGAATTTGGGATGGATCGATCGTGCCACCGCCAATAAGAACGGGATCCGCCAAGTTCACGAATTGCCCGCCCTCTAAACAGGCAGAAGGTCCTACAGTTTCCTGATAGTCGCCAATTACCGCAGCGACCACTCGGGTAAACTCAATACTGGCCGGACTCCGCACGACGGCGGTGACAACCTGAACAGTGTTGCTTGGGACTGTGACTGTCTGGCCTGAGAAATCAAGATAATCGAGCCCAGCCTGATTGGAGATTACAGCACCTGGAGGACTGGCAAACACGCCACTCGTGACGAAAATCGCTGCAAAAACCGCGATAAATCGAGCACGAAAAACAGCATTGCTGATACGCCAGAAATGCCTCGGGGGGAACGTCTGTTCCCCCCGAGGGTGTTCTTGTACAGGGCCGCAGCGACCGACACCCGGTGGCGCCAGCCAATGCGCGACGAGACTCGCGCCACCCTTGCGGGCGACGCGAGTCTTATCGAACCTGTACAGTTCTTTCAGCACCGTGATATCTAATTAGCTAACTAACTAGAGGATCGGAACAAGAACCTGGAACGTAATGTCCAGTGTCGCGCCCGCTGCCACGTCGATTGGCAGAATGGGTCCTGATGCCATATCCGAACCAGCAATCGTCAGATTGTCGCCACCTGCCAGCGCACAACCATCGCCGTTGCCGTCGCCAGCATCTGCCAGACACCAGGTTCCAGAAGAGAACTCAATATTTGCGGTACCGCCGTTGTAAGGCTCATCAGGCGGAGCGATCGGATCATTGGTTGCATTCAGGAACAGCACATTGCTGTCGACCAAATCAGCTATCGATATACCAACAGCCGGAACTGCGCCAAGAGAGTTGTCGATCGTAATTGTGTACTCAAGTACAGCACCTGGAATCGCTTTGGCATTCACATCGACACCATTAATCGGATCAGATATGACCAGAACGGCCTTCGTGATAACCAGATCGGCCGATTGAACTATAACGCCGTCTGCAGCGGTCTCCAATCCGTCAAAGCCAGCATCGGCCAACACGTTATCGATCACGTCCGGGTCATCAGGAGAGGCCGACGTATCGACCAGAGGAATGCGTCCTCCATCAACACCACTGGGATCGAACGCCGTTACCGTTATCTCGATATTTGCTACGTCAGCATTGGCCCATGCAAGCACGGCATCGTCGCCGTTAATGGTGACCACAGTGCTGCCGTCTTCGATCAGATTATCGATGTAGTCCGTGAAGAGAATGTTGCTGACATCGACATCGGTGTCGGTGCTTCCAACAATGCCATTAATTTCACCATCTCCGGAAACCATCTGTCGTACCGTAACCACGAAGTCCATCGTCGAGTTACTGTCGTTCTGAACGGTGAAATCGAACGTCAGGTTGAGCGCGCCCGGTGCAACAGAGTCTGAAACGCCGTCAGATGTCACTGAGAAGTCGACTCGACGGTCAATCAGGAACTGCGGCGCAGCTGCAGGAATCGGTGTTTGCGAGACTAATCCAACATCGTAGGATACGGTCGCGGTATTGTTAACGGGATCACCCGCATCGGCGCCAATCGCCATCGCTTGCTGGGTAAACAGCAATGCGGTGACTGTGACACCCAGTCTGAAGATCAGACCGAACTGACTTATTACAACTTTCATCACGGTACTCCTTATTAAAAAACACTCACATTCGGCGACAATTTCATCGCCCTGCAGGATTCTGAAAAGCGAAGTGACCCCTGCAAGCCACTTCGCCGTTTTGCAAAGATCCGCGCTAGCGGATCTCTATTTCAGTACAGCCGTAAAGCGCACAGTCCCTTGCGCTCCTACAGCCAATTCGCTTTGCATGACCCAGCGGATATTCGTGAAGTCAGCTGCAACAGCAGCTCGACTGACACCATCTTCGGTCACCGCTAGTGCACTTCCGTCGGCATACGTCGCACCATCGTCAACGGAAAACTCGATGACCGTGCCGGGGCCGAAAGCGGTACCGGTGGCGTACGCCAGGTTTCGGTCGATCGGGTTCGTTATAACGACGTTATCGGCAGCCTCTTCGCCAACATTCCGAAATGTGATCGTGTAAATGACGCGTTCACCCGGGACAACGGTCCCGACCGGAACAAGTTTCGTTTCCTGTACACCTTCATCGTTTACCGTCACCTGTTCTTTTTGTACGACGGTATTTACTTCCAAGTGATTTTGTTCCTGCGCGTACGCTGAAACAGTCATGCCAATAGTCATCAAAATGACCCAGATTGAGTTCTTCATAACAGCCCCCTGTTTGTGAAAATTCATGATTAAATTCCTAGTCAATCGTTACTTCAAAAACGACCGTTTGCAGGCCGTCCAATAGCGTCAAATCCCCCAGCCGTACAACCACGGTTGGAGCACCTGTTGTGTCTAATTCACCCTCATCAGCATCCGTCGCATCCGACAGACCAACGCCGTTGAGCAGTATGCTTGCCGGTACATAAGTCGAATTGGTCGGGATTGGGTCGCCGAGAACACTGCCCGTGGCTGTGCCCGTGCTGGTGACCTCCACTGTGATCGTGTAGGTGATTGTTGCACCCGGGATTGTTTCGGCGCCGCCAAACTGATCGGTGACCAGCTGTGACTTGATAACGTCCAGCGTTATATCGGATACCAGATACTCACCTATCGCCGATGAGTCGCCTTCCGTTACGCCGATAACAGCATCGACGTTGCCGTCGCCCTGCCCCGGATACACAGTTCCCGGTAACCCAGTGCCGGTGGTCGAGACCGCTGTGAGCTGGCTTTGGCCCATGTCACCATTGACGACGGTGCCGGGAATATTGTTTAGCAGAAATACGCCAATCGATTCATCTGCAGCCAGGTCCGGATCGTTATCGCCCTGCACATAGGGCGTGTCGTTGGCCGGGTTAAAGATGCCATCGTCATCCGAATCGAGATAAATAGAGTCCGGTGCTGAAGGTAGCGGATCGAAGTCACTGCCCGCGATTACGCTGTCAATATCGAGTAAAAAGGACTCGGTGCCGTTGCCGATGTTGGTCACAGTGAATAGCAGCGCCTGTTCACTATCGTTCGCTGCGACTTGAACTTGACCGCTCTGAAGGGTTGTCAGGACGTCAATACGCTCAACTACGGTAACGGTCGTCGTGTTTGTGGTTACCGTGATAGGCGTGCCGGCCAAATCAAAATTGACCGTTGCCGTGTTCTCAATAAGAGTACCGACCGGCGTGCCAACTGCTCCCGCCGATGCACATACTGCGAGGCCCGCGCAAAGACAAGCTATTTGCTGCATCCATATTGCTACAGACGCAGTCCATCCATTTGCCGTATTCAAGGTTCATTCCTTTAGGTGGCAACAAGTTGACGCCATTAAGAGCGCCGCCCCGGTATCATTCCGGGACGTCTGCAACTTTCGGGTAAATGAGGGCCAGACGCACGCAATGCCGGCTAATTTGTGGGGAATTGAGACAAGGCTCACAGTCTGGCCGTGAAGTCGCTCACAGTCGCTGCGCCTTTACTGATGCGGACTAAAGCAGGATCACATTGCTTAACGGCGCCAATATATGTCAGGTCGCATAGGTTATGTCGCTGAACAATTCGGCCTTTTCAGGCTGGGCGTTGAATCGACAGCTTGTGCATCTTGGAGCGCAATGTACTCGGTGGAATGCCGAGTTTAACGGCGGCGCCGGCATCGCCCGATATCTTCCACCCTGTTTCATCCAATACACCAACGATATGTCGCCGTTCAGCATCCCCAAGATCGAAGTTTGGGGTATCGTCAGAATCCGACGAATGGCGACCGGGCCTTTTTAAACGGCCGACCAACGGAGCCGCCAGATTTAGTACAGGCCCCGCCGAAGAGATCAACGCGCGTTGAATGACGCCTTCCAGTTCTCTGACATTGCCAGGCCAGGAATACTCGCCGATTTCTTGAATCATCCGCGCTGATATCGCGCTGACGTCATTGCCGAATCGCTGTGAGTTACTTTTTACAAAGTAATCGGCGAGTTGCTGAATATCGTCGCCTCGTTCGCGTAGAGGAGGAACTTCAATCGGAAATGTATTAATACGATACAACAGGTCTGAACGGAATTTTCCGGCGAGCACTTCTTCGTTGAGATTCTTGTTGGTTGCCGCGATAACTCGAACATTCACTTTGATCGTCCGGTCGCCACCAAGGCGTTCGAATTCTCCTTCCTGCAGGACTCGTAACAACTTGGATTGCAATTCCAGCGGAATCTCGCCGAATTCATCGAGAAAAATACTGCTACCGTCGGCGAGATCGAAACGACCGCGTTTGGCTTTGTCGGCACCGGTAAACGCCCCTTTCTCATAGCCGAATAATTCGCTCTCAATGAGATTCGCAGGAAGCGCAGCACAATTGACTTTTACCAGTGGCCGTTCGCTGCGATCGCTGTGCTCGTGAATCGCACGCGCGATTAGTTCCTTGCCAGTTCCCGTTTCACCCAGAATTAATACAGGCGTGGACGTCGTTGCGACTCGTTCCACCAGATGCAAACATTGCCGCATGACCTCGCTACGGCCGATGATCTCGTCAAAGCCAAGTGTCAGCTTAATTTCCTTGCGCAGATATACGTTTTCTGCGTCCAGACGATCTGTCGCCTTTTTCAGACCCGCCAATGCGCTATCCAGCTGGCGAGTTGTTTTCAGCCTGAGAATATAATTGGCAAAAACATCAGAGAATACTCGCAGGTCTGCCAGGTCCTGGTCGAGAAACTCCCTCTTTTCCTTCAGATGCGTAAAGGTGGAAACCCCGACGACCTTTCCATCCGCCATAAGCGGCACTGCCACAATAGATTTCATACCGAGGTCATTAAACTTCTTACCTTCTTTACGCCATTCATCGGGCAAGTCAGCTACATCGTTGACGCGAAAGGCCTCTCCGCGCATGACTATTGCAGCGCCTTCCGGGAAGTCCATAATACTCATTCTTGAAAGCAGAGGGCTGCCCTCGGTCGCCCAGCCATAAGCGATTTCCATAGTTTTGGTCGTCGAATCCAGCCAAAACAGTGCGATACGGTCGGCCCTGATGTATTCGCAAACCAATCGAAGGCACGCGACTATTTCCTCATCAGCGTGATTCGGCATCGTCATTATGAGGCGAGATGAAACACGGGCAAGCAGATCATGAAACGTCTGCCGCTTCGAAAGCGCCGCTTTGGACTCGCGAATGTCGAGCACGTTGCTTTCGACACCCCAGAACCGCAGCAGTAAACCGTCATGCACAATTCCGGTGACGGTTATCCTCACTGCCCGCTCTGTTCCACCTGGATCCGTGTAGATCATTTCGTAGTCGGTCAGGTTGTAGCCATTCTCGGCTAGCGCCTGAAAGAACTGAAAATGTGCATTTTCGTCAAGGGTGCTATGGAGCTCACCCAGTCGCCAACCCACGACGTCAGATGGTTGCTCTTGCAGCAGTTCCCTTGCGAAAACCCGATTGCATTCGGTAAGCATGGCTTCACGACTACGTATCACCTGCTCGTCCAGAGGCGTCGACACAGGGAGTGGTGGATCGAACGTGAAGCAGTAAATCGAATTAGAAGTAGTTTCGTACAAGTGTCTGAATCGGGCCTCCGATTCCACTATGACCTCGTACGCATGTGTCACTTCCTTCTTCGAAGCATTTAACGCCGCGTCATCGGTCAAGCGTTGCCTGAGGGCCATGAACATGCCGACCGCTACCGTGGCGAAACTCAACCTTGTCACGAGCCAGGAGAGCCACGAAGGCACAATGCCGTGCAGCAATTGGGGGTGCCTCAGGACGAAATTGTCCGGCACCGCGAGCGCTAATATCAGCCCCGTGAGAATCGCGACAACGGCCAAAGCGAATCCGACCGCCATCAGGGAACCGCCTCTGCCGGGCATCAGCCCGCCACCTGGCAATGCCAGACGTATCACGTACACCAGCAACGCGAGAGTTCCCAGCGCCAGCGCCAGATCAATGAACGATCTTGATATCTCAGCAGCTGGCATGTTCACACGCGGGTTCGCAGCATTCGGCCAGTTTGCAGATTTCGAATGGGAAGCTGGACGGACGTAGAAACGCGCCAACGAATCCCTCATTGCGTTCGATTTGATCGCGAACTGGCAAGACACTGCCTGGGCGCCGTGCAAAATAGAGCACTGCGAACAGTCCGATTCGGTAACAGACCTGTCTCCATTTCGCGACAGCATATCGCGACATCTTCGTGGCATTTAATGCAAAGGTGAGCATCGATACTCGACTGTCCTGCATGCAGCTAGTTGTCCTCTATTGAAACCTCTGATTTACATCAATTAATTCCAATTGCTGCGTGTACTAATAACACTTTTTATTGACGTAAGTCACGATATTCCGTGACCAGGCTCGCCATCTCGCGAGTTCGTCCCGATAGCGCGTTTTTGTTTCTGGATCAATGATTTACGTAAATCATTGATTTTTTTGGGAATTAAACTAATTCTTAGATCCCGCTCCGACTTGGCACGTATTCTGCACTATATGGTAATGAAAGCTCAAAAAAAACCGACCGTTACACCCTGTACGGCCGTTGAAACCCGGTGAACCACGGAGAATCGTGTGCAAAGTGAACCAAGAGTAATCGATATTGTCCTCGTCGCAAGTAACCCGGCGATGATCGCAATGCTGCACAAGTTCCTGCGGAACAACGGCCATTGCGCCCGGTTACGTAGTATTCCACAAACAAAGAAAGCGCTGAGCTGCCTGCGGCGGAACGCGCCGCGATCAACGGCTTCGGTCCCGGACCTGATCCTGTTCGATTTCTCGCAGCCGGGACGCCGCGTATTGACGTTATTAGAGGATTTGGTATTTGGGCCAACGCCGCCGGTCGCACCCACAGTTCTCCTCACGACCCCGTCGACGGAGCAACTTCTGGAAAATGGAGCTGTGAGCTGCGGCGATGCGATCATGTTTGCGCCGAAAACGCTCACCGGCTTTGTACGGAAAATGCGCGAGCACCAGCGGGATCTGTTTCTTCGGTCCGTGTCGACACTCTGTGACGTCGGCCCTATCCTCGTTCGTCTCCCCAATACCATTTCGACCAGGACAGATAGCGTTGCTGAATTGACAGCCTGAATACAACTCGTGTGCACCACTACTTGAGCAAGACCACAATAGATTGAAAATGCGGGTCGAACTCAATGGCAACTTGAACTACCTGTGTAAAACGTATTACCGTTGCCCTGATCTTACTGACTAGGGAGAACCGTGTGTCCGCGGAAGAACAAACCAGGTTTCTTCAACAATTGGCCGAAGACCTCAACTCGAAGAATATTAGCTTGCCGTCCTTTCCTGACGTGGTTATCAATATCCGCTCCGCTCTTGAGGACCCGAGTTGCAGCTCTGACCGACTCGCGAACGTAGTTAGGACTGATCCGGTACTGGTCGCGCGTTTGTTAATGTCCGCAAATTCTGCCTTTCACAATCGTGCAGGAATCGAAATAGTCGACCTGAATCTGGCGATTAGCCGTCTTGGATTTGAGGTTGTCCGAAATACGGCAATCACGCTGGCGGTAGAACAGCTCTTTAACGCGTCGTTGCATGAAGAACTCCACGATGCAATCAAGCAAATCTGGTCCAGCAGCTTGTCACTGGGGTCCATGTGCTTTGTCATTGCGCAAAACTCTGCAAACATTAATGCTGACAATGCTTTTCTTTGCGGGTTACTGCACGAGATTGGAAAGCTATACATCCTTACCAAAGCATGCGATTACCCGAAGCTGCTGGGCGACACGGAGTCTTTAAATAACGTACTGGATCAATGGTATGCGAGCGTCGGAAGATCGATCATAGAGGCTTGGGGCTTTTCTGACGAAGTCGCCGAGTCTCTCGAGTTCGAAGAAAATCTCAGCAATGATGACAGCGCACCAGTGACGCTTGTCGATGTCCTGTTTGTGGCCAGGGAAGTGCTGCAGAATCTTGACGAACCCGTAGTTGATCACGAGCGTCAAGGCACGTTTGCCAAGGTCAAAATTGACGATGACGCTTTGCCAGTTATTAGAAAAGCATTTGAGCTGCACTCGCAGTCAATGCGCCAGTCCGCCGGCCGCTAAAAAAACATCCCGCGACAGGGGCGCCTGTCGCGGGATGAGTACAACTCTTCATGGAGATTCGTTGTAATACTTTTTGGTGCGGAGTAGCGAACTTTCCCATCGGCAAACCGAGTGCCGCCCGGCTACCATTTCTGGCTCGTACCGTTTTAACTTATTGCCGAAATGCGACGTCGTAACGACTATCAATCGCGTATGTCGTTTGCGAGCCGTGGCTTTGAATACCGCCGCCGTTCGGCACACCGTCATCGCCACGCGATTCTAGTATCTGCGCGATGTCACCCGGAATTTCGCCGAAAACGATATTGTGGCCGCTCAGGTTGTACAGGTTCAGGTCAATGCCAATGAGCCCACCAAACGGATTGCTCGGCTGCTGATAACTCGAAACAGTGTTATCCACTGGTCCGGCGATAAGCCCTGCGCCACGCAGATGCTTCCAGATCATGCGCGACTCAGCACTGTTATTCGTGCTGTTCCAACCGCCTGCGATGTTGCCGTTGCCATTGCCATTATCGGCAGTTCGCCAGGTGCCCGAAAAACGAGTTGATGCTGCGGGATCGTCCCCGGGCAATACACCGTATCGATCCTGGTATGCATAGATGGCGGCGCTTACGCCTGAAAAATCATTTTCGACTCGCTTGATTTTCGCGTTGGTGATCATTTCTCGGCCTTTGAGGACGCCCCCGATCAACAGTCCGATAATGACTAGAACGATAGCGATCTCAACCAGGGTAAATCCAGATTGTTTGCGTCTGCTTGATAGGTCAATATTCACGATTAAACTCCATTCAATTCAATTGGTTGGTCGCCCGAGCCTGGCAAGCCATAGCGAACTTCAGCGTCCTTTTTGGTTATCGACGCAGTCATTGAGAACTTGAGGTGCAACTGGGTGCTAGAAAGGCGAAAAGAGACGCAGTCGACACTTGTTTGGCAGCTTGTTGAAAAACTGTGAAATTCGACTGGCTATGTACGGCATGGGATGTGCCGACATTTTGAGTGGCTGTAATCCACCGAAAACTCGAGTTGTTTCAAAATCCTGTTTTTCGGATAGCGATATTGAAAAAGTATGAACAGTCTTTTTTCAACAGACTGACAGACCTAAGGCAGCCGGCCCGCTTCAACCATCACGCGATACAAGGAATTGGCTGACACCCAGATGAGAAGGTCGTCGAATTCGCTACCGCTCAGTTTGCTACTGCCTCGCGACACAAAGACATCGTTACCGGCAATGTCGTAAGAATCTCCCGAGGCACCGCCACCCAGGTTGTCGCCGGCGTTTTCGAGCTGATCGGGCGAGGAAAATGTGTTCCAGTCCTTGCCCATTGAGTAGATCACCAATGGCGTTTGAACCGACAAAGTTACGTTAGCACTGCCGCACGCGTCGGGCGACGCCCCTGTAGCCGATGAGCAAACGGCCAGATCGGGCTGCAAAACAGGCATTGTAACGTCGCGCATTTCGCCAGGGGCTGCGAAGTCCCAATTGCCATCAAGATCTGCATCCGATGCCGTTATGCTGTAGCGAAGGGGCGAAATCCAGGGGTCTAGGAGCAAATTATCGGCATTCCGTATACCACCAAGATCCAGCGTTGTCGCCGGTACAAAACCGTGTTGTACCTCGCAGCCGCCGGCATTCGTCGAAGCCAGACCGTTGCTGGCCGGCGTAGCCGGGCACGGTAAAAAACCATTTGCAACGGCAAATCCTTCAACCGCTACTCTTACATCTTCAAGTTGCGACCTCCCGTCACGGATTCGGGCATTTTCCCGTTGCGCGGCGAGCGGCATAGCGATGCCCCCGAGAACAAGACCCATGATCAGGATTACGATCGCTAACTCGACCAAAGAAAATCCCTGTTGATTTCGTCTGCACATGGCTCTCTAGCACTCCGTTACATTTAGCGTGTCGTCGATGCAAAATAGAAGATCATTAAAGTTCGCCGACACAGGTAGCGATGAAAAATCCACGATTCCGCCGGTATAAGGCATATTGCTAAGATTGCCGAGTTCCAGATAATTACTTGCGTCATCTCTGGTATCAGCATCGATTGGCGGCGCATTTCGTACTTGACCCAGTAAAGGAAGCCGCGAGTTCGCGAAAAGCAAAACTGCTGCATATTGACCAACCCCGTTTACGGTCAGGCAGGTCGTGCAGGAACTTGGAACGACCGCATCAGGAGCGTACGACTCTGCCACCGCGTAGTAGAAGTGATCTTTCCAATTTCGCCACCGTGACAGCATGTCCGGCGTCCATTCGACAACAACCGACGAGTCACAGTCGGTAAGAACTCGCCCGATGCTGTTCCCCGTTGTGACGTTGCTATCATTTACGATATCGGGAAACCTGCCAGAGTAATCGCCACTGTCAATATCATCGTAGGATGCGTCGGGCCGGTAGTCAGAAAGGCCTAATGCGGCAGGCCAGGGCAAGCGGCGGTCATTCATCCCGCCAGGATTATTGCTAGCGTAGTTGGCGAGGCAGAGCGCGATAGCGGAGCCAAGCGATCGCATATTCGGTTCAAAGTCATTTCTTCCGGTCGCTGCTCTCTCGATATCGGCGCGCGTAACAACCGCTATTCGATCGTTGTGCGTCGGTTGGTAGCCCGCCCCCGATGCAAACATCTCCACGCTATCCGGCAGTCCCGAAAGGACAGCGTTCGAAATACCCGATGCACTATCGGTGTCCAGAAAATTAGTCGCCAGGTAACTGTCACTGCACTGCGATCCCGTGCTGGCACTGGCACGTGTCTGAGCATTGACGGGACCCATAGCCGCAATAATCATTGCAACGGGACGATATTGTGCTTGTGCACCCTCAACAACCGTTCCGGCTTCGATGCCGTACAGCTGCAATTGTCCATTTGTATCCGGATTAATCATTTCAGCGGTGGCACCGCCCGCTTCTTTGTAAGCGCCGGAAACTACATACCAAAGACATTCTGAAGCACCATCAGCCGGAGGCGCGATTCCGAGCGTCTTCCACGGCAGGCGACCTAACATCGTTACACCGCGAGCACCACATGCCGACGTATGTGCCTCACCTTCGAGAAACCCGCCCGTCTCATCGAGATCCGGACACGGCAAATTCAGCTGCCCGGCCGTAAGGTCTGAATAGACGCTCGCATAATCAACAAGGGCCGCTCGCGCTTGCGCTAATGCCACTCCCGTGTCTGCCAGCCGTCGCGCGCGCACATCAACCGCGCTAAGACGAGTGGCCAGAACAGCGGTAGCCGCGGTCAGAATTACCAGCATCATCAGCAAGAGTGCTGCACCCTTTTGCCGAGCTGCGAAAATCCTACTGTTCATCGTCGTCCGCCGTGCCCTCCACGCCGCGCGTAACCGGCGTGTCCGGGTCCGAACTGGTTTCAGGGGAAGCACTGACGGATGCGTTTGCTTTGTCTTCGGCCGGTTTTTCCGCGACGGCATGACGGATGATCTTCACATCGCCAGGGAACGCCATCGTCGTCACTGAACGCTCACCCGAGGCACCCGAGGCGATAAAGTCACCGTCCTGCCAATACTGCGGCCTTTTCGAACCTACAATTATGTATCCCGCAGGCAACGGCCGCTTTGCCTGTTGCGGCTGCCCTGCCGACGGCTGTATACCTGACTCTACGAAACGTTCCGGATGCAGGCGCATCATATCGAGCTGCTGCCGCTGGCCAGGTGACATGAATACATGGCCGATTGAAACGTCGGTGAAGGACTCGTAGATCACGTTCTCATCGGCGATCGCAGCAAATGATAAGAACATCATGGACAGTGAGAAAAAGCAGCGCAGACTCATATCTGAGGCACCTCGGACGATACATCTGACGTGATCACACTGAATATTCGAATGGAACAGCTTGCCCGAATATTGGCTTGTGCAGTTAACTCGTCATTCTCCCCCGATTGTGAGGCCAGGTTACATCGATCGACCTGAATCAGTCCGGGAGCGTGGCTTTGTAACTCATCAAAGAAGTGCAGCAGATCGAGTTCATGAACAAGACCGATTTCGAGTTCCAGACGACTGAGACGAATTTGAATGTCGTCCTCTGTGAGAATTGACTCGACCGGCGCAACCACCTGTAGCTGCGGCTCAATTGCGTAGCTAACGCTCGGAAGCACCAGATCCGTGGATGTTGTGCGCAGCGCTTCGATCCAGTCGAGGCGGCTCTCCAGGCCTACGAATCCGACATCATGAAATTGTTGATAGCGTCGGTGATACTGATCGACAAGACGGCGGCGAAATACGAGCTCGTCGTAATCCTCATGCATGACATCCTGATTCACAGCGAATCGCGCAAACAGATTTTTCTGGGAATCATGCATCCAGACACCCGCAACCAGAATCGCCGCTGATACAAACAAGGTGACAAGGGGCGCCAGCGAATTTCGCAGGACATATCTCCAGTCGAACTCAAACCGACTCATTGCTCACCTCCGCCGGATCATTGTCAGTTGACGGTAGTGGGTACCGCAGGCGCAGGCGAAACCGGGCAGTTTCAAGCTGTCGATCACCGCCAATATCTCCGGAAACAGAAGAATGTGGATTCGCGTCGAACGGATACTCTACAACGACTACATCAGAAAATTTAGTTCGTGACGCCAGGTCGGAAGCTAGCAAATTAATGCGGGAAAACGCGTTTCGCATATTACCGTCGAACGACTTGATATCGGCAACTATGTCGACGTTGATCGATGTAACTGCCGGTATCGGCACCGGCAAACGTTCGCCCGCTCTTTGTCGTGGAGCACGCTGGTCGGATTGTATCGACTCTGCAAGCCACGCCAGTTCGCGAATCTGTATTTCAGGGTAGTCACCCATTACAAAACCCACTTGCTGCATGACCCACGGAACCGGAAGTCTATTTGAGAGTATGTACTCGCCAGTATCAACGGCCAGCTTCATCTCGTGAGAATCTGCCCTTATGGGATCGAATTTTTCGTTCTCGCGCCTGAACGTTTCGGACAATTGCAGTACTTGCGCTTCAATCTCGGTCGTTTGACTCCTCAGCGACCAGATGTCGCCGAAATATAGACCGGACATTATCGAGAAGACTGCAGAGGCAGCTACAGCAACAGCAATAATTGCATTACTCATTCGTTTCATATGCCAGTAACGGGACTCACCTGAAGTCGCGTAGCTGTGTTTTGGAAGCCGCTTCACAGCTGATGCCAGATACAGTGCCTCGTGGTGATCTGACTGCAATTCAGATTTCAGACCCAGTCGCTTCGCGACTGTGCCGGGATCGATAATGGTGAACTGTTGCGGCCGGCTCGCCGAAGCCACTCGCACTATTTTCTCCGCAAGTTTTCTCTCGGCAACGATACATATGTCCAACTGCTCCGAATTTCCTAGTAACCTTGTTCGATCGAGGTATCGCCGACTGCGCTGAATTTCCGTCACAATGAACTCGGGGTATTCGGCCGCTGAAACTTCGGGGGACTGCGATAGACGTCCACTTTCCACGCGCCCGTCGCGCAGAAATACCTGCCGTAGTTTCGTTTGTTGATGCTGCGTCAGGAACAGGATCGGATTTGACGACTGATAGAATCTTGCCAACAAATCGGCGCCCATTAACGGCACAGAATAGACGCCCTTAAGCGGTGTTTTGCAGCGCATGACTATCTGCAACCATGGGTCGAGCAGATCGTGATTGGAAATAGCGCTATGTACGACCATCGACTCGCCTCCTCCTGACAACTTCTTGCCATGGTGTAATGACAGGCGAAATGGCGTGCGCGGAAATTTGCGTTCCAGTCTGCGCTGAAGCAATGACTTCCTGTCGCGAAAACCGAGTTTTGGAATTGAATCTACGGCAAATTCTTCCTCAATAACGTCGAGCAGAACGATGCTGGGTCGATCCGCTTGCCCGCTCAAATAGCGCTCAAACTCCACCAATCCTTCATCATTGTCGGCAAACATCGCGGACTGCTCGGAGGCCGGTTTATCTTGCGCCCAAACGGTCAGGAAGCCTTGTGTAACGTAAAATATTCTGTGTGATGCCATTTCAGACCCCGATATTACTGATGGTTTCGTAAATCGGGCCGAGTACGGACAGCATGATCCAGCCCATGATAGCGCCGAGCACGACGGTCATCGCCGGTTCGATCATGGCCTGCAGACGACCGATCGACTCGGTCACTTCCCGGTCATAAAAATAGCTTACGTTCAGTAACGCATCGTCCAACATGCCAGTCGACTCGCCCATCTTCACCATTCGAACAACCAGCGCTGGAAACAGATGTGTTGATTCGATGCTATCGCTCAACGTCTTTCCATCTGAGATAGACACCGCAATTTCCTGGATACCTTTACGGATCACGGCATTGCCTGCGACGTCCTCGCTAATGCGCAATGACGCCAGCACATCGAGTCCAGCACCGTAGCAAAGCGCAAAATAGCTCGCGAATCTGCTTAACACGAGTTTCGAAAGAATCGGACCTACGTACCAGACTCTCAGCTTCCAGCTATCCACCTTGTATCGAACCGCTGCATTGCGTCGTGCTTGAAATCTTACCAGCAGCAGCACTACAAATGGCAATGGCACTACCCACCACCAGTGATTGCCAAGAAAACTTGAGAACGCAATCAGTGCCCGGGTGTGAATCGGCAAGTCCTGACCCATTTCCCGAATGAAATCGACCATTTGGGGTACGACGTACAGCATCATGAACAACATGACCGCTAATACGACGGTACCAACGAAAGCTGGGTACATCACAACGGTCTTCGCTTTCGCGAGTAGTTCATCCTGCCACTTGAGCGACTCGGTCAGTTTCAGCATCACATTGGGCAATTCGCCGGTTTCCTCACCCACGGCGATCAGGCTCACAAACACATTGTCGAAAGCCTCCGGAAAATCGGCCATGGACTGCGACAGCGTTTTACCAGCTTCCACGGACGAGATCAGACCTGCAATAACTTCACGAAAAACCGGGTGACCAACACTGTCACGCAAATCCGACAGTGCTTCGAGAATCGGCAACCCCGCTCGCGTCATCTGCTCCATATGAAAACAGAATCCAATCAAATCCTTTCGGTCAATACGTCGCTTTCGTGCAAACCGCGAAGCGCTTCGCTCAGCGCAGCGCAGCATTTCAATGCCTGAATTTTTTAGCTGCATTTCAAGCGCTCGTTCGCTGGGCGCATCGAGATTTCCCTCAGTGATGCAACCATTGGCATCGAGTGCGCGATACGAGAAAGAAGGCATACCGATTAGCTCACTCTAGCCGTCAAATCAACAACACGTGATACTTCTGAAATACTTGTCATTCCACCCAGCACATGTCGTACGGCGTCCTCAGCCAAATCTCGAAATCCCGATTCGACAGCAGCGACGTGCATCTCCTTGCGCGATGCGCCGCGCGCTATCATTTCATCCAGATCCTGGTTCATTTTGAGAACTTCGATGACAGCAATGCGGCCTTTGAAGCCAAGAAAGTTGCACGCGTCGCAGCCGTTCTCACGGTAAAGGAGAATCGGTTTGCCGGGTTTTGAGTCAAGTAATTTCAATTCCGCCTCATCCGGTGCATAGGCTTGCTTGCAATGCCGACACAATCGTCGCACCAGTCTCTGCGCGACGATTCCAATAATATTTCCTGCCATGATCTGTGGCTTTACGCCAATGTCGATTAATCGTGGGATCGCACCCAATGCTGAATTGGTGTGCAGCGTCGAGAAAACCTGGTGGCCGGTCATCGCGGCACGAAACGCCATGTCTGCTGTTTCTTCATCCCGTACCTCGCCAACCAGAATGATGTCCGGATCCTGTCGCATCATCGAACGGATTCCATTAGCAAAATCCAGCTTCGCAGCTTCGTTAAGCGACGTCTGACGAATCATGCTCATCGGATACTCGACCGGATCCTCAAGCGTCATTATGTTTACGGATTCATCATTTCGATAACTAAGCATCGAATACAGGGTTGTGGTCTTGCCGCTGCCGGTCGGGCCGGTTACCAGGATTATTCCCTCTGGCCTTGCCATCATTACCTGCAGCGACATCAGCGTGCTCTTTAGCAGATTAAGTTTTTCCAGCGGAACAATGCCTTTTTGCCGATCAAGTACGCGCAGCACGAAATTTTCACCGTGTGTCGTTTGCTGACTTGCAACACGAAAGTCTATTGGCCGACCCGCCAGCGTCAATGAAATTCTGCCGTCCTGGGGCGCACGTGTCTCCGCGATATTCATTTTTGCCATGACCTTTAATCGGACAACCATGCCCGGCCAATAACTTCGATGCAGGGCCATTACCTGACGAAGCACACCATCAATTCTATAGCGCACCCGCAGAAATCCCGCTTCGGGCTCAAGGTGAATGTCAGATGACTCACGTTTCACGGCATCGGCAAGAATTGCGTCAACCAGCCGAATAAGGGGATGGTTGTACTCTTCGTTTTCGATGGCGAGATTAAGTTGATCGACCTCGCCCGTGTCAATTTCGTGGAGAATTCCCTGGATCGACAACTCGAATTCGTAGAACTGTTCAATCGCCGCCTCGATTTCCGCCTCGCCGGCCATCAACGTTGCTATTCCGATATTGCTGCCAAGCAGAGCCGCGACCTGATCCATGGCAACGACGTTAAATGTATCGGCCATTGCAAGCGTAATGACTTTCGTATTCTTATCGAAGTTAATTGGCAGCAGACTGTACCGACGAGCAATGTTCTTCGGCACCATCAACAATGCGTCCGGGTCTGGAATAACCGTCGAGAGATCAATGCTGTCCTGTCCGAGCGATTCGCCAAGCGCATCGCGCATTACAGCTTCGCTAACCAGTCCCAGTTTTACAAGAATTCGTCCAAGTGGCTCGTCATTCCTGCTTTGCTCTTTCAACGCGACGTTCAACTGGTCCTCGCTGATGAGCCCGGCTTCAATCAGGCGCTCACCCAAAGGACGGGTCGGCTCGCTCAATGTTAGTCTGCGAACGGTTAATGTGCTCATTGCAACGAACTCCCGGCATCCATCTGTGCGAGTGCGGACAATCGTTCTGCTACAACAGACCTGTCCATTCCGAAATTGTCGTTCATCACCGTCAAAGCCGACTCATAGAAAAAGCGGGCCTCCCGGAGACGACCGAGATGCTCGAAACTAACGGCGAGGTTGTACATGTAGTCGGCGTTTTCGGCGTCAAGACGATGTGCCTTGTCATAGGCCGCGCGTGCATCCGGCCAGCGAGATTTCGCTGCATGAGATGAACCCAGAACGAAATGCAGGTGCGCAGACGTCGGATAGCGTTGAATCAGCTGTTTGATCTGCGTTTCGATATCCGCCGGAGTGAACTCATGCTGCCGACCCAACAGCGCAGTTGCTGCTGCAATGTTATTCGGGTCCACCGAGAGCAACATTTCATAGTATTGAACAGACTCTTCTGCTGCACCTTTGATAATCAGAACAGCCGCTAGCCCTTCGAGCGCATTCGGGTGCATTGGTGCAATTAGCAACGCACGCCGATACCCGGCTTCGGCTGCCTCGTAGTCGTTGCGCTCGTATGCCAGATAGGCATCATTCAAAGTTCCGATAGCATCGTCGCTGACGTATTCTCCGGTCGCGGCGACAGAAAATGACTTCTCTGCGGTCTGTGATATTGCCGCGGTCTGCGCGGAGTCCGTGATCTCGGACCTCGCATCCGATACCTTGTTACCTGCCGTAGCATCCCGCGGCGGATCGATCGGGGTTTTCGATTTCTGTCGCGACCGACGAGTGAGTTCAAATCGATTCTGCGAGCCACCAAACTGAGTCAGTTCTGCATCACTTCTCAAATCGGATAGCCGAGTCCGATCATGCAAAGGAGAGATACTGGCTGCATCGAAATGGCCAGCGACCTTTTGATAGACGAAATACGATCCGGTCGCGGCGAACGCGCACAGCAGGCAAAGCAGCGGCGAATAAAATCCGAGCAACGCCATTCCTCGGCGACCGTTTGTCGCCCTGTTGGTCGCCAGAATCCGAGAGGCCTCCGGCTGCCCGTCACCAGGCGCGTTGTTATCTGTTGCCCCATTGTCGAAATCTTCAACATTTAGCTGCGGATATACGCCGGCCACGTCACCCAGGTCGCCCTCACCTGCACCGTCAGCCGCCATAACAGCGAGAACCTGACCTGTTGATTCCAGAAGTTCCAGGTCAAGTGGCCCGGCAACATGATCTTCGTTCGCCGTGGCACCCAATTCGGAAGTCGTTTCGTCAATATCAATGGACGCCGATGAATCCTCGGAGGAGTTGTCACCTTGTGATTGACGAAGGGCGTCTACGAGTATGTTTTTCATAAGACTCGCTACTTACGGTATTCAATTTTGGTCGTTGGTTCGTTTTGCGCCGACGCGTCATAGTAGTCACTGATACTTGCACCATCGGTCGGATAATTGGTGTCATTTATAATCGTCGGCTTGAGAAAAATGACCAACTCTGTTTTGACCATTTTGTCGCGCGTGTACGAAAAGAGACCACCGATACCCGGTATGCGAGACAGACCTGGAACGCCGTCCTTTTGACTCTGCCTCTCGTTCTGCATCAGCCCACCGAGAATAACGGTGTGGCCATCAAAAACCTGTAGCAATGACTCAATCTCTCGTACTTGTATTTCTGGAATCAGATTATCGAAGTCCTCGCCGGATAGGCGTGGCGCCGGATCGACTGCGTAACCGGTAATTCGGCTGATCGTCGGCCGAACGTTCAGACTTACATATCCCCTGTCGCTAATCTGCGGCGTGACGCTTAGCACCAGCCCGACTGGAACTGTGTGCAGTTGACTCGTGAATGTTCGGCGCTCCGGAATATCAAGAGTTGCTTCACGAATGTCCAGTTCGATAGTGAAATATACCGTTTCGTTGACGACTTTGAGAAGTGCCGACTGATTATTTAGCGCCATGATTTTTGGGCTCGACAACACTTTGGTGTCACCAAACTGCTGCAGCATGCGAACCGTGGCAGATACGGAGTTGCCGGAGGAATCGGTGTCGCTAAAACCCAATTGCACGAAAGGTGGCGTCACCAGGTCTGCGCCAAGTAGTTCGGATTGAAAGGCGAGACCCTCACCATCAGAATTCCCAAGTACTTGCCAGTCCACTCCAGCCTGGTAATTGTCACTGAGCTCGACTTCGACGATTGTCATCTCGATGAGAACCTGGCGCTGCGCGCTGGCCATAGTCTGATCAAGATACTCCTGAACTCTGCGCTGCTCGGCTTGAGTGCCGTGAACTGTCACAACCCCCGACATTTCGTTAACAATGACGGGATTCATGTCGACGGGTGATGTGGTCGCGCCGTCGTTGTCCTGCACAAGAGTGGTCAGCCCTGATTTCAGGTGCGTCCAGAAGTCATTGCTGGAGGTGTTCGTAATCGTCGCCGTGGATCGATTTCCGTCACCACCGCTCTGCCCCTGACCACCCGAGCCACCCGAATCCTCACCGACACTCCCACCTGCCGTCGAGATTTGAGTCGCTACGCCGACCTCGCCTTCACTGCTGCGAACTACATTCACATAGTCGACGAGATAGTTGTACCAGTAGGGATGATCGTCCTCGATGATCAGGTTCGAGCCGTGCAGTTGATATCGAAGCTTTGCCTGATCCGCGATTCGGCGAAGTATTTCTGGCAGCGGGCGGTCGACTGCATTGAGCGTCACCGTCTTGTCGGGAGTCGCCTGAATATCCAGATCAAGCCCGGCATCGCGCGAAAGAGAAAACAGCAGATCAATCACAGGCACTTCTTTGACTACGACCGTATAGGTCTGGACGGGCGCCGCCTCAACCGGCTCCGGGACTTTGGGTGAATCCGCAACAACCGTGGGCAGTTGCTTTTCGGCCGGTTGCTCATCGATCGCGTGTCCGGCCGAGAAATCTACCGTCTTCGGCCCCGCACAACCGGAGATCAGAATATAAATCAACAGCAGGCCTCCGCGGGCGATATTCGCTCTCGCAGAAACACAACTGGCAAATATTAATTGTCGGCACAATGCTGGCAACATAATTTCGGGCCCTTTCAAAAGTTTTCAGGTACACCCTAGTTGTCGCCTACATCGCGGAAACCTTTAGCCACCACCGCATTTCGGATAATTGAATGAGAGAGAAGACCATCTCAGAATAGAAACAGGTGAGAATACGCAATACTAAAGATGGAACGCCTCCTGCCGTTACTAATGAGTATCGCCATCGGTATGGCCGCACACGAGTGGAAGCCGTGCTTGAAAACCTGTCAACAACCACAAGAGCACCGAACGCAAGACGCGAATCAAGCCTGCGGCAAACCGTCTACCACGTCCTCGAAAAGTCGGATGGCGACGACACTGCAAGCCAAGTCGTCGATGTTTGCCTGATCGCACTGATTTTCGCGAGCGTAATCTCTGTCATTCTCGAATCGATCGCGGATATTGAAGGCAATTATGGAGACGCATTTTACTGGTTCGAAGTTTTCACTATTTCGGTATTCTCTATCGAGTATCTTCTCCGCATCTGGAGTTGCGTTGAGGGCGAGACGAACGCTGCCAGGAATGCGATTACAACGAGATTTCGCTACATATTTTCGTTTAACGCCACAATCGACTTACTTGCAATTCTGCCTTTCTACCTGCTCATCTTTGGCCTTTTCGGCGGTCTCGATATGCGCTTCCTTCGCGCCGTGCGATTGCTTCGAATTCTCAAACTGACGCGCTATTTTACCGCGCTCAACCTCCTTATCATTACGCTGAAAGACAACAGCCGGTCCCTTGCTGCAGCATTTCTTATTCTCCTGACTGTTATGCTTTTCGCGGCTTCTGGAATGTATTACTTCGAGCGGCAATCGCAGCCGGTCGATTTCGGCAGCATTCCGGCTGCAATGTGGTGGGCCTTTGCTACGCTAACGACCGTTGGATACGGAGATGTCACTCCGATCACCGTCGGTGGCAAAGTCTTCGGTGCGCTAATCACCGTGGTTGGTGTCGGCATGGTTGCACTACCAACCAGTATTCTCGCATCGGGATTTAGTCAGCAGTTCCAACGTGATGCGCAACAGTATCGAAAGCTGGCAGATGAGGCACTGGATGATGGTGTTCTTGAAGCGGAAGAGGTACGCGAGCTAGAGGAGCTTCGTCTCAATCTTGGCATGGGCAAGAACACAGCCAGTCAAATTCTTAACGAGGGTATGGTCCAGGCAGCGCTAAGCAGGACGAATGAACGCGCGACCTGTCCGCACTGCAAGAGAGAGCTGTAGCGGCAGTCTGTTAAGAATCTCATGCACGACTTTCTCAACAGGCTACTAGTTGTGTTTTAGATCGTATCGACGAATTTTTTCAACCAGTGTGGTTCGGCCGATACCGAGCAAGTCCGCTGCGCGCTGTACTACTCCGTCAGCTTTGGCCAAGGCGTCATAGATCATGCTCTGCTCAATCCCGGCAAGATATTCCTTCAAATCGACACCTTCTGCAGGAAGGTTCACTCCGCTTCTGGTCGTCGATACGAGTGACTCACTAATCACTTCAGGCTGGTCGGCGCTCACCGCATCGATGCCAGTCAACGGCCAGGGAAGGTCATCAGCAGCAACCGTTCCGTTCGGTCTCAGCACGATCAATCTTTCAATCAGATTTGCCAGTTCGCGCACATTTCCCGGCCATGCATAGGCTTCAAGAAGTCGCATTGCGCTGTCCGCTATGGACACGCTAACGGCCTGCTCTCTGCGAATACGATCGACGAACTCTCCAACAAGTAACGCGATATCTTCTGGCCGCTCCCGCAATGGACTAATTTCGATCGGGAATACACATAATCTGTAGTACAGGTCCTCGCGAAATTTACCCGACTCAATTCGATCCGGAAGATCCCGGTGTGTCGCCGCAATCAGGCGCACATCGACCGGAATGCTCTTCGTTCCGCCTACCCGCTCGAGCACCCTTTCCTCCAGAACGCGCAGCAACTTGACCTGCATTACGGCCGGCATATCGCCGATTTCATCGAGGAAGAACGTACCGCCCTTCGCTTGTTCGAATCGGCCGGCTCGAGATTTTACTGCGCCCGTATAGGCCCCTTTTTCGTGACCGAAAAGCTCGCTTTCAAGAAGATGTTCAGGAATCGCACCACAATTCACCGCCACAAACTCTCCTTGCCTTCCGGATTGCTCATGGATCTGCCTGGCGACAACTTCTTTACCGGTACCCGACTCTCCGGTAATCAGAACGGTCGCAAGAGATGGAGCAACCTGAGTTGCCAGCTGCCGGACCATTACAGAATCTTTGCTGTCGCCGATAAACCGTACGCTGGTCAGTGTGTGCGGACCCGAGTGCGTATTGCTGTGCGACGCTCTAATTTCCTCAAGCACAGAAGCCAGGGCATTCAGACGTACCGGGGAATCCAGCGTATGAACTCTCGCCCAAGGGTATCTCTGCTGAATATCCGTGCTCAGCATGGCGAATTACTGCCATTCATCATCACAATCGGGACATTCGGGTCGAACTCGCCAACACCATCGAGCAACGCGCTGATTTCCGCATCTGATAAATCCGAACCGACAAACAGGGCTTCCAGGCGATGGCCGATCAGTCGTTCCTGCCACTCCTCGGGCGTCGCAACGCAAACGCTGGGAGTGTCCATAAACTCGATGAGTTCCTTGAGTTTGGACGCGTCCGATACAGCTCGATTGACCAATAGAATCATCGGCGCGAGACCCGGCTTACGGTGAAAACCGCAGCGCTGCGTATCATAAAAATATATCTATTCGTTTTTCTGATGACCACGGGCAGCCTTGAGGCGCTTAAATTAAACCTCTGGCAGCATTCTTCCTAGACACTGCTGCTAAAAGAACCGGCATCCTTACCTTGATTCAGGGGTCACGCAATAACACTCTATATATCGTTATATTAGCCCATATCCGCAACTCTTTTTATTTTTAATTCCTTTTATGGTCTTTTTTCCCATTTTATGGCGCTACTTGAACTTCAACGGTCAAAATGAACTGGCTGGATTCGGCGTCTCAGCAGTTTTCGCGCAGAACCACTGGACCAGCAAACCTCATGACCACGGTCACGATTTGCGGGCGGCTCAAGATCGCGCCAAATCGGCCGATAGATACGTTATCGACACCCGCCGGCGAAGACCACCAAGTCTGCCCCTGTTCAGGCCAAGAGAAGACCTTTATGAGTTTGGTAGCAAAATTTCTGGGCGCAAAATCGACTCAACCACAGCACGAGCGAAGTACAGCACCAGGCACGACCTCCGTTGGTGATGGCGCGATCGATACTCTGGGTCATATTGTTCGGGTCATGGGCCAGGAGTCGTTTCCTATCCACGGCGACAGTGACTCCGTTGCATTCCCCCTGATTTGCTCCGAATTCGTGGCCCACGTCGAAAACGGCGCCGCGGTACCTTCGCTCGACATTCCACAATCCGCCGATGGCACCCGGCATTGGGGGCGATTGCGTCGTTTCTACTCCGACCGGCGACAAGCCGAGAAGACCTTCGTCACTGAGAAACTGCAGGACTACCGAGGTGTCGTCGAAGACCTGGTCGGTGGGCTGCGCAACATAGCTACACGAGATGAAAACACCGAAAGCAGCCTCAAGAGCAGCTTGAATACCATTGAAAGCGCAGTAAACAGCGGTGTGCTCCCGGACATCAAAGCGGCACTTGAAAAAACGGTTCTGCAAGTAACCGAAACGTTTGCCGAACAACGTAGCGAGTATGAACAGCAGCTACAAGACATGAACGATCGGATGTCGAGCCTTCGCCAGGACCTTGTTACTGCTCAGGAGGAAATGCAGCGCGACGCGCTAACAGACGCGTTCAACCGCGGTGCCTTTGACGGGGCAATTTCACAGAGCCTGAATATGCACTTCATGCTAAATCAAGCAGTAACTCTGGTGATGATTGATCTGGATAATTTTAAACGGATCAACGATACCTACGGCCATCCGGCGGGCGACGAAGCGCTTACCGCTGTCGGCGAATGTCTCGCTCGATCATTTATTCGAAAGAATGACATTATCGCACGCTATGGCGGAGATGAATTTGCGGTAATCCTGAATGACACCTCGGCGGAACCCTCAATCAAGCTGGTCGAGCGCTTCCTATCGGCGGTCAATAAAATCAGGGTGCAGTCGGCACCTGACGATGCTCTTATTACCTGCTCAGCAGGGGTTACAGAAATACACAGCGGCGACACGGTTAAAACTCTGATCGACCGTGCTGATCGCGCTTTATATCGAGCAAAGGACGCGGGTCGAGATGGGTTCAAGTGCCTGTTGCATGGCGATGACCAGATGATCGAGCAAATACAGAATACTAAAACGACCGTAAGGCAATAGTCGCTAAAGCGCAGGCTGCGGTTGCCGATAAATAGGTAAGGCACTTAATTTTAATTCTTTCCGAATGAACGGAGTAATGAACGTTGGATCTGGCGACTCTTATCGGCCTTATTGGTGCCTTTGGCATTGTGCTCGCATCCATCCTGCTTGGAGGCTCTGCCGGCACGTTTGTCAACACACCATCCCTGCTCGTCGTTCTGGGCGGCACCATCATGGTGACGATGATGAAGTTCAGTCTTAGCAAATTCGCGGGCGCCGCCTCAATCGCGGTAAAAGCTTTTCTGAACAAGCCGGCGAATCCCGAAGACCTGATAGCTGAAGCGGTTCAACTCTCCAAGACCGCACGCCAGGGTGGATTACTGGCACTTGAAGACGCCGAAATTGCCGACGATTTCATGAAATCCGGGTTGACCCTGTTAATCGATGGCCACCCGGCAGACACCGTTCGCGCGATGTTGGTCAAGGATCTCAATCAAACACTGAGACGTCACACGGATGGTCAGGCCATCTTCAAAGCGATCGGCGATGTCGGCCCGGCAATGGGCATGATCGGTACTCTGATCGGCCTGGTACAGATGCTGTCGAATATGGACGACCCGAAACAGATTGGGCCTGCAATGGCGGTCGCGCTTCTCACAACGCTCTATGGCGCCATTCTTGCCAACATGTTTGCGCTGCCAATCGCAGACAAACTTGGCGTACGAAGCCGCGAAGAAAATACGCGTAAATCATTGATCATCGACGCACTACTAAGCATCCAGGGCGGCCAAAATCCACGTGTCATCGAAAGCATGCTGGAAGCATACCTGCCACCATCAAAACGCAAAGAGGAAGACAGCGACGCCTGATCAGGCATCGCCCACTCAATAATGTCTGACTCAGCACCCGCACCCGCAGAATCAGCTGGCGTACCAGCCTGGGTCATGACATTCGCTGACCTGATGACCTTGTTGATGTGCTTCTTCGTTCTGCTGCTGGCTTTCTCGGAGATGGACGCTGCGAAATTCAAACAGCTGTCCGGCTCGATGAAGGATGCGTTCGGAGTGCAGCAAGAGATCGAAGTGCGAACAATCCCTAAAGGAACGAGTGTTGTTGCGCAGGAGTTTAGCCCTGGCAAGCCGGAAACTACGTCGTTGAACGAGGTTAGACAGTTCACAATTGACTCCAATCGCAACACGCTTGACGCACTGGATCGGGAGCTACAGGAAATCAAGGAAACACGAGAACATGCCCGTCGCTTACGCCTTGCGCTCAAAGATGAACTGGAAGATGGCAGTGTTTCGATCCAGACGGAGGGAATGAAAGTCGTCGTGCATATAATGGAGAATGCCTCATTTGAGTCTGGATTCGCAAAAGTCCGTTCCGCTTTTCTTCCGGCACTCGACAAGATCGCCGGACTGATTGATAACAACAGCGGAATGGTGACCGTCTCCGGCCACACAGACAATGTCCCGATTTCCAACTCTCGTTTTCGTTCCAACTGGGAATTGTCGACATCACGCGCGGTTTCAGTCACACACGAATTACTTAAGCGAGCAGACCTCTCTCCTGAACGTGTGACTGTATCCGGGCACGCAGATACACGCCCGCGCGCTGAAAATGATTCACCGGAAAACCGTTCGAAGAACAGGCGCGTCGATATCAGTATCGTTCGTGGTTCCGAAATTGATCAGATCAGAAGCCTCAGTATTTTGGAGTCAACCAATATGAACACCGATTTTGAGGAAGACACTCCATGAAAAACGGACAAGAGAATAGGCGCTCATTCAGGGTCAACGAACCTGTCTATCTGAAATACGATGTACTCAATGACAGCGAGACTAACGAGGGCCTCGATCGACGTAAGATCCGTCTCGGCATGAATGACGGTGCACAATTCATGTTATTGGATATCGAATCTCGCCTCGCCGAGGCCATGTACAGCCTGAATGCAGAAACTGACCAGGCAGGAAGATGTATCAAACTGCTAAATGACAAAATTAACATTGCCCTCGATCAACTACCGAGTCTCCGGACGGAGAAAGCTGCTCTTGCAAAGCTACCTCCCCGATCCTGTGATGTAAGTGCCGATGGAATGGTATTTGCTGCTAACAATCCCATTGCCGTTGATACCAAGCTCTATATACGGTTCTTGCTATCTACCGACAATCGATACGTGGAAACCTTTTCAAATGTTGTTCGCATCACAGAGCCACCGGCCGGTAATGATGCCCAGATGAAATACGGCATTGCCATTGAATTTGTGGGCATGACATCAGCTCAGCGCGAGATACTGATTCAGCACATGTTCAACCGTGAATCTGAAACGCTACGCATGCGGCGGCTGGAATTGGACACTGCCGGCGGTTAGCCGGCCTTCGGTCGGCGACAAATTTCGATTATGCGAGCGATTGCTGCATGGTTTTTAGTTTGTCCCTATAAGCGACCAACACGTTCGCAACCGATTTATCATCGACACCAAGTTTTACGCAAGACGGTACAACAGAACAATTCAGCGACTGTTCGTCGCCGCTATCAAGCAGTTTTCTTGCAACCACGAGCACATCGACCAGCTTAGGTTCTGACTCTTCATCATGATCAAGATAGCTTACGGGATCTGCTGACTCAGCCATATCTTCAGGAAAACCCCAAGACTCGATAATGCTCTTGCTGATCTGGCCGTTCCATTTGTCGAACACGATTTTTAGAGAATCGGCATCGCCGAGAAGCTCAGGGAACTCTTCGGCTTTGGTAACAATGTAGAGCTTCCCAACCTCACTTAGCAAACCGCACAGAAATGCTGTCTCAACATTGAGTTCGGGCCGCAATTGAGAAACGGCAAAAGACATGCACGACAACTTCATTCCCCGCGCCCAAACTGCCCGCAGGTGCTTCGCCGCGTGACTATGTTTGTCCGACGTATACAATTGTTTCATCGCCACCGACATAGCGGTATTGCGAACAACTTCGAAACCGAGGCGACCGATCGCAACGTCGAGATTGTCAATCTTGACGTTGGCACGGTTGTGGAAGGCAGAATTCGCGAATACAAACAGCCTGGACACCAGCACAGGATCCATAGTCACCGCCCGGCTGATTGACTCAAAATCGCTGTTGTCATTTTCCAGCAGGCTCCGAATTTTCAGCACCACGTCAGGCAGAGACGGTAATGAGATATCTCCGTTATCCAGCTCAAGTGCCAGCAGGCTAATAAATCTGAATTCCTCACTATTCTGTGACATGTAACTATGCCCCGTTCTCTACGGCTCGAACTCTGCCGTGCAGTTTTTGTAGCAGTCGCGCCTCACCAGTATTCAGACCGCACGCCCGCGTAAGGTCGGCCACCGTAGCGCCATCTTTGGCCATTCGAACTGCGTTTTCGATCGGTAGGCTGCGCTCTACGGGCGCCGGACTAGTGACACTATGCTTGCCTATCTCACTGACCGCCAACTGCAAAGCAGTGATGCGCCTTTCAAGTCGCAGATTCATCTGCAGCAACTCCGCACTAGTGTCATCCGTCGTATTAGCGAGCGAGGACCCAGCCGGGCTTGCCCAGAATTTTTCAAATTCGTGCTTCTGCTTTTGAAAACGCAGAATCGCGATGCAGCCAGCTGCAAGCAGAGCGCTATTCGATAGAAGTAGTAGTTGCAAGATTTCAGGGTCGTTGATATTCATTATACGAGCTCATCTATGGTTGGAGGCTGGTCGTCATCCTTGTCACTCTCATTGACGTCCACAGCCGATTCTGGCTGTTGCCGATTTTTTCGTTCACCGCCTGGCTTTCTGTCCTTTTGTACGGGCTGAACGGGTTTTACCGGATACGTCGGTCCGATGTGCCCAATGCCCTTGACTAGATCTGACATGCGATTTCCTTCTGTCACCCGTCAGACATTGCAGCTCTTAGCCGCAGCGTCGCCTGACCGTGAATTTGACAGACTCTTGATTCAGTCACGTCAAGAACTGCGCCGATTTCTTTGAGATTCAACTCGCGTTCGTAGTAGAGAGACAAGACAAGCTGCTCGCGCTCGGGAAGTTTCTGAATCGCATCTGCCAGTTTCCCGCGGAACTGTGACTGATGCAGCGCCTGATCTGGTCCCGCGATACTTGAGGCCGGCACATTGCTTTGCAACGTCGGCTCGTCAAGTGTTTCCTCAAGACTAAACAATCGACTGCTGGAGCTGTCTGCAAGAATCCTGTGATAATCTTCAATCGAGATTTCGAGCTCCGCCGCAATTTCGGCCGCCGTTGCGGCACGGCCAGTCTCTCTTTCTATTGACTGAATCGCTACGGTGACTTTCCGGTACTTGTGATGTACAGACCGCGGCGTCCAGTCATGTTTTCGAATGTCGTCAAGCATGGCTCCTCTGATCCGAATGCCGGCATAGGTTTCGAAACTGGCACCTCGTGAGGTGTCAAAGTTGCTGGCGGCCTCAAGCAATCCAACCATGCCGGATTGCATCAGGTCGTCAATATCCACAGTTGCCGGCAAGCGCGCTGCCATATGTTTTGCAATGCGTTTTACCAGTTCCATGTTTCTGATTATCAGATCTTCATCGGAATGTCCGCCGCTTGCAGCGATGTTGCTATAGGTATTCATGCGACTTTTCCTCTCGACTCCTGGCTTGCCATTAGCAGCCTCTCGAAAAAGAACTCGATCCCGCCGCTCGCCTCGCGCGCCGCTGGGAGTTTGTCGATGCTTGCACCCAGTTCCAGAAACGCTTCCCCCGCCGGACTCTTAGGGTACGCATCGACTACGGCGCGTTGCTCCTGAACAGCCTTGATGAGGTAGCGGTCCTGAGGAATATCTCCCAGGTGTTTGATCACTATGTCGAGATATGAGTTCGTTACTTTCGCCAGCTTGTTGAACAGCTTCCGACCCGCTTGTGGTGAGCGACTCTGGTTCGTAACAATATTGAAGTGGGTGATTCCATAGTGAGTACTGAATACCTTAAGCAAGGCGTACGCATCAGTAATAGATGCCGGCTCGTCGCAAACCGCTACAACAGGGTGTTGCGCGGCCTGAACAAACCGGGCAACGACGGGCGATATGCCAGCAGCTGTATCGACAACCATCACTTCAGGCTGGAACGCGAGGTCACCAAATGCCTGGATTAATCCCGTCTGTGCAGCGGCGGAGAGCTCAGTCATGCAGAAGTTGCCCGACGATGCGGGTATTACGTGCACATTATTTGGGCCTTTGAGGATTGTGCTCGCCAGATCCGATTCGCCGTTGACAACATGTGAAAGATTGAAACGCGGCTGCAAACCCAGCAAGACGTCAACGTTCGCAAGACTGACATCCGCATCCAGCAAGCATACGTCGCGCTTTAATGAGCCAAGCGCGACCGCAACATTGGTCGCGATATTCGTTTTTCCAACGCCTCCCTTGCCACTGCAAACCGCAATCACCTTAATTGGTTTTTGACTCATGAATTTTCTTAGATTCGTGCTCTGTGATGGACTACGCATTGGCCATACTCGCTCGCGAATAGTTTTCCGCCATCGTTCGTTCATTGATTTTTGGCTGGCTATTTTCCATACACTCAACTGCCTGATTTACCAGCCAGAGTTTCTTTCGCCCAGCGGAATGCAGGTCCTCGGGAATTCTCTGACCATCCGAGAACCACGCCGCCGGAAGGTCGTGTCGAATCAGCGAGCTCATTACACAGCCCAATTGGCCGGCCTCATCGATCTTCGTGACGATGCACCCTTCAAGCGGGACCTGATTAAATTGACGCAACGTTTCATCGAGTGCGGACTCCTGAGTTGCGGCGGATAGCGTTAGATAGAACTTGACGCGGTCCTGGTTGCTGCCATATGCCGCGAGGCGGCCAGCCAGATCCCTGTCACGTTGGCTGCGGCCTTCTGTGTCAATCAGGACCAGTTTCTTGTCCCTGAGACGATCCAGCGTTTCTGTAAGTTCAGCGGAGGAGTTCGCAGAATGGACGGTCGCACCGATAATATTTGCGAACGCCATCAGATGTTCTTTCGCACCAATGCGATACGAGTCTGCGCTGATGAGACCAATGTCATCGGCATGGTGATGTGTCGCAAATTGAGCAGCTATCTTCGCGATAGTCGTGGTCTTGCCGACTCCGGTCGGACCAATCAAGGAAATTACTCCGCCGTTTTGCATCAAATTGTCGTCTTTCACAGGCACCATCTGGGCAAGTTCGCCCAGCGGAGAGCGCCATACGTGCCGCATTTTCTCGAGCGGTCCCAGACGATTCACAACCATGTTCGAGATATCGGGAGCTAGACCAATTCGTGCAAGGTTTCTCAGCACCTGGGCGCGTAGCGGGAATTGCTTTGACATGTTGTTCCAGACCAAACCCGAAACTTGCGTTTCCAACAAGCCGCGTAAAGAAGCGATCTCGGAATGCATGTTTTGCAGGAGATCTTCTTCGGGCTTCTGTCCCGGGGATCCGGCGATCAACTGACCTTCTTCCGCCTCAATTCTGCGATAGTCGAGCTTCGCCGAGATAATCTCCGGAACAGGCGAGGCCAGTTCCTCAAGATGAGTGACTTCGTCTTCGGCAATACCTGCAAGAGCGTCAATACAAATGGGCTCGCTGGAATCCGGAACAACTCCCAGTGCCTGCCGCATCATCGCTTCGTCATAGTCAATCGCAGCAATCACCTCGATTCCTTCGGCGACTCGTCGATTCGACAAGATTACGGCGTCCGGGCCCTGACTTTCCCTGACCCGGCGCAGTACCTGTCGCATATCCTTGTCCAAATATCGTTTGATTTTCACAACCATTCCTTTTTGAATTGTTCGCTCAATTCTGTCTGTCTATCTTTCATCAACCCTTGCCTTGTCCGTTGTTGTGGTTGCAGCGCTGCTAGCTAACCGATGCAACCATCTGTATTCGTTTGTCGTCCGGTACTTCGTTATAGGCCATCACATGCAGGTTCCTGATGTTGCGCATCATGCGAGACATCCACGGCCTTACGTGCGGCGCGACCAGCAGCACCGCCGGCTCTCCTGCTATTTCCTGGCTTTGTGCTGTCTCACTCAGAGACTTGTGTAATCGCTCGACCATTGCCGGCTCCAGTCCTGCATTGCTGCCATCTTTAGTAGACTCATTCAAGATTCGTTCCAACTCCGGGTCCAGCGTCAAAACAGACAGCTCAGGCCCCGTCCCTGCTACGGATTGGACAATTGAGCGACCCAGCGCAACGCGCACGGCGGCCGACAAAACGTCGGGATCCTGGCTCTTGGCTCCGTGTTCCGCCAATATTTCGGCGATCTTTCGAATATTGCGAATCGGAATGTTTTCCTCGAGCAGATTCTGCAATACCCGGGCGACGACACTCATCGGAAGAAGCTTTGGTGTGAGCTCTTCAACGAGCTTCGGCGACGACGCGGCCAGCCTGTCGAGCAACTGCTGGCACTCTTCGTGGCCAAGTAACTCGTGCGCGTTCGATTTCAATAATTCACTAAGATGTGTCGCAACGACCGTTGCAGGATCGACCACGGTGAAGCCAAGCATTTGTGCTTCTTCTCGTTGCGCAGAATCTATCCAGTACGCTTCCAGACCGAACGCCGGGTCGACCGTCTCTATACCGCTGACCTTGCCGAATACCTGGCCCGGATTGATGGCCAGGTCTTTGTCAGCATGTATTTCGCTTTCACCGATGGTCACACCGGCCAGGGAAATGCGATAGGCATTTGGCGCGAGGTCAAGGTTGTCACGAATGTGCACGGCCGAAACCAGGAAACCCAGTTCTTCAGTCAGCTTCTTACGTACTCCCTTGATGCGAGCGACGAGAGCACCATTTCGCTGACGATCGACCAACGGAATCAGTCGATACCCGACCTCAAGCCCAACAAGATCCACCGGATCAATATCCTGCCAACTGAGTTCAGGCAAAGCCATATCGGGGTCGACCGGTTGTGTGACCGGCTCGACAGCCTGTTTCGATTTCCGCGCCAATCGCATCGCCATAAATCCACACAACGCGGCAATACTAAGGAATGCAAAATTCGGCATGCCAGGAATCAAGCCGAGAATTCCAATGATAATGGATGTCACTGCGAGCGTCCGCGGATCACCGAACAGTTGCGAGAACATTTGCTGCCGCATGTCCTGCGACCGGGAAACGCGCGTAACGATGATCGCCACGGCCGTTGAAAGCAGCAACGAGGGAACCTGCGCAACCAGACCATCACCGATGGTCAACAATGTGTAGTTATGTACAGCAGCCGACAAAGACATGTCATGCTGGGTCGTACCGATTATCAGGCCGCCGATAATATTGATGAAGAGAATCAGAATACCAGCGATCGCATCGCCTCGGACGAACTTGCTCGAGCCGTCCATTGCACCGTAGAAATCCGCTTCTTCACCAACCTCCCGTCGGCGCTCCCGCGCCACATCCTGGTCGATAACGCCTGCGTTCAAATCTGCGTCGATCGCCATTTGCTTTCCAGGCATTGCATCGAGCGTAAATCTGGCGGTGACCTCCGCTACCCGACCTGCACCTTTGGTCACGACGACGAAATTGATAATCACAAGAATCGCAAAAATAACCAGTCCGACTGCGTAATTACCGCCGACTACAAAATCGCCAAACGCTTCAATTACCTTACCGGCAACTGACGTGCCGCTGTGACCGTTTAGCAAGACCACACGAGTCGATGCGATATTGAGTGCGAGTCGCAACAACGTGACAACCAGCAGGATTGTCGGGAATACACCAAAATCGAGCGGACGCCTCACATATACCGTCGTCAAAAGTATGGCGACCGATAGCGCGATGTTAAAAGTGAACAGTATGTCCAGCGCCAAAGGCGGCAGCGGCACCATCATCATTGCCAACATGGCCAGGAGCAGGAACGGCACTCCCAGTCCCTGAAGGATTTCTGTGAGCAGACCCTTGTTATCGGTGTTTTCCATTATTGCTTGCTCAACGCCTTAGTCGGGGATTAGGGAAATCGTCTTCGTCTATCTGTGGGTTCGGCCGCTCAGGTCGCCGAAAACCTGGCTTGAGCGACTCATTCAGTTGATAGACGTAAGCCAGAACCTGCGCGACAGCTGTATACAGCTTCGCCGGAACTTCTCCGCCAATGTCTGTGACCCGGAACAAAACACGCGCGAGTGGTGGTGCAGAAAACAACGGCACCTTGTTCTCCGTCGCGATTTCGCGGATACGCTTCGCGATTGCTCCTTTGCCCTTGGCAACGACTCTCGGTGCGCCCATCGACCCTTCGTCATATTTCAGGGCCACCGCGAAGTGCGTAGGGTTCGTAATTACGACATCGGCGGTAGGAACATCTTCCATCATGCGACGAGTCGCTATTTGCTGTTGCATGGCGCGAATTTTTGACTTCACTTCAGGACGACCTTCGGTCTCCTTCATTTCGTCGCGTACTTGCTGACGAGTCATGCGCAATTTTTTCTGGTACTGCCAGAGTTGGAACGGAACGTCAGCAGCAGCAATGAGCACCAACCCTGAACTAACGACGAGCAGTGACAGCGCGCAAATTTCGAGAGCGCCGGATATGCCCGAAGTGACAGGTTGCCGCCCAAGACCGATCAGGTCTTCCACCAACCACTGTAACCAGCCGATTGAAACTATTGCCACGAGTGAAAATTTTGCGATCGCTTTGAGCAGTTCGTTGACGCTGTTCGCACTGAATACGCGTTTAAGTCCCTTGATAGGATTGAAACGCTCCGCCTTGAACTGCATCGCCTGAAGACTGAATGACAAGCCACCAATCACAACGGCACTTAGAAATACGGAGCAAACCAGTACGATTGCCAGCGGCATCAACCCAACAAACATCGTGCCTGCAACATCTGCAAAAGCGGTTATCAGGTAGCTTTCATCAAGAACCCGTTCCCGCTCAATTCTCAGTCCACTTTCGAACGCACCGCCAATTTGGCCGCCCATCTGGGATCCAAAAATCAAGATCGCCGACGCGCCGGACAGCATGACAAATGTCATGGATAATTCGCGTGATCGCGGAACGTCGCCTTTCTTACGGGCGTCTGCGCGACGTTTCGGCGTCGCCTGTTCAGTGCGATCCTGTTGTGCTTCGTCAGCCATTAGTGCGGTCTCAGATCCTGTTCAGAGTTCAAGAAGTTGCGAGATTTTGTCGATCGTTAATTGCAGAAAAATCGAAACATTCTCTTGCAGCACTCCCATGCTCAAGAAAATGACCACGAATCCCAATAGCATGGCAACGGGAAAGCCGACTGCGAATAGATTCAGCGTTGGTGCTGCTCGGCTCATGATCCCGAACGACAGATTCACAACCAGAATCGCTGTTATTGCCGGCAGCGCTATCTTTAGTGCAAAGACGAACAGCTGGCCTGACCAGATCAGCATTTCGCCGACTATCGGGGCGCTCAACCCGCCGTCCGCTATCGGCCAGGCCTGAAAGCTGTGTGCCAACAAACTTATGAGTGACAAATGACCGTTCACAGCCAGAAAAATCAGCATCCCCAGCATCAGAAACAGCTGACCAAGAACCGGTACGCTCACGCCACGGGTTCGGTCCAGAAACACTGCGAAGCCGAGCCCCATGCTCATTCCGATCACCTGCCCCCCCAACGCTATTGCGTCGAAGACAAGCTGTACTAAGAATCCCATTGCGACGCCAATCGCGATCTCCTGAATCATCGTGACCAGACCCGCCACACTCAACGGATCCAGTGTCGTGGGAATAGCGATCATCGGAGTCATGACGGCCGTCAACACAATAGCCAGCAGCAGTCGAACCCGCAGGGGAACAAAGCTCGCTCCGATCAGTGGCATCACCATCAAAAAGGCACCAATCCGGATGAATGGCCATATATAAAGGGCTAAACTCTGGACTAGCGGTGCGATTGCGATTTCGATATTCAATTGCTTCTCTCGCTAACATGTCGTGAACCTCCAACCTCTATGAGATTAATGACGGAATTTGTTCGAATAGTTGCTTTGTGTAGTTAATGATTACGCCGAGCATCCACGGTCCCGCGATCACCAGTGCGCCAACAAGAACCAGCAGCTTGGGAATAAAACTCAGTGTCATTTCATTGATCTGAGTCGCTGCCTGAAACATGCCCACCAGTAGTCCGACGGCTAACGCCGATCCCAATAGCGGAGCAGCGATCATGATCGTGACCCAAAGCGCCTGTTGTCCGATTGTGATTACAGTTTCTGGAGTCATCGTGCGTCCTTTATGTGTAAAAGCTGGATGCCAGCGTTCCCAGCACTAATGCCCACCCGTCCACCATGACGAACAACATGATTTTGAATGGCAATGAAACAATCATCGGTGAAAGCATCATCATGCCCATGGACATCAGGACACTGGACACAACCAGGTCGATTACCAGGAACGGAATAAAGATAAGAAAACCGATCTGAAACGCTGTCTTCAGTTCGCTCACCATAAAACTGGAAACGACGATGGACAGCGGAGCATCTTCGACGGAAGTGATGTCAGTGCGACCGGCAATTGACGTGAACAATTGCATGTCACTGTCGCGTGTCTGGTCGAGCATGAACTTGCGTAACGGAGCAATTCCGGTCACGACGGCCATCTCGGTTTCCATCTCGCCATTCAAGTACGGTGTCACAGCGGACTCATGTATCTCGGTAATAACAGGCGACATCACGAAAAACGTAAGAAACAAAGCAATGCCAAGCAGCACTTGATTCGGCGGAGTCTGCGCAGTACCAAGGGCCTGCCGAAGTATTGAAAGAACAATAATGATTCTTACGAAAGCACTGGTGGATAACAGGACTGCCGGCAACAAGGTCAGAAGCGTCATCAGAACGAGTATTTGAATACTCAACGAGTAGCTCTGCCCCTGAGACGCTTCGACAGCGAGCGCCAGCGGTTCCTGTTGAGCGCCTGCGGCACTCGCAAAGACGATTAAGACTGAGGCGATCAAATATTTCATTTGTCCGCTCCCCGAATCGCCGTTCGCAAACGTTCTGCGAATCCGGTCGATTCGGTAGGCGGCTCTTTTGTATATATGGGCTCATCGAATACGTGCAGAGTCTGCACTTGAGCGGAAGTCATGCCGATCAATAACTGTTTGTCACCCACTTCGACCAGCAGAAGACGTTCTTTCGCCCCCAATGGCCGGCTGGATACAACATTAATCAGATTGTTCGCTGAGTTACCGCTGTACTTCGCGCGGGAATACATCCAACCGACGATGACTATGGCGCCGATCACGACCAGCGTGTTGATGCCGACACTCAGAATTTCAGATCCACCCAATGGCGTAGCACCCGCCAGCATTGGGACATTAGCGTCTGTTGCCGCATAGAGTGTTACCGGCGGAAAGCTCAGAATCACGGCCATTGCCGATCGAAAGAGGATAAGAATTGCCTGCTGCATCTTAGGAGTCACAATTAGTTAAGCTGTTCAACGCGTTCAACGGGGCTGACAACGTCAGTCAGACGAACGCCATATCGATCATCTACGACGACGATTTCGCCGTGCGCAACCAGCGTTCCGTTTACCAACACGTCGAGCTCGGCACCCGCATCCTGATCGAGGGCGATCACCGATCCCTCCACCAGACCAACGAGGTCGCGGATGGAGATATCGGTTGAACCAACTCGCAGAGAAATATCAACCGGAATATCGAGAACCAGGTCAAGATTTACATCTGCTCGAGACGTTGTGCCCGTTGGCTTGTCAGCGCCGAGTTCGTCTGGCGAATACTGCGGAGCAGCAGTGCCTGCGGCCTCGGGAGTTGCGTTTTCTGGTGATTCACTTTCCATTTTCAACGTTCCTTTATGTTCGTTCTTGCTTGCTCAATGACGTATAGCGGGCTCGAGCCACCGAACTGCCTCGACTGCGTAATTTCCTTCGTGGACGCCAAAGCGACCCTCGATCAGTGGTACATGCTCTGCAATGACGGTGCTAACACGTGGATTGCTGATGCCGATAACATCGCCTGGCGTCATTTCAGCAACTTCGCCTAGCGTCAATTCAGTCTGTCCAACATTTGAAGAAATCCGGACGACTGAATCGGCTACTGATGAGCGCAATGCACGCTCCCACCGAGCGTCTTCCTCAGGATCTCGTTCGCGTTTCTTACCTTCGAAAACCGGCAACAGTGATACGACTGTCGAAGCGGGCCAGACG
>RCNF010000021.1_pt1 | contig 57958 bp, 57 predicted proteins | sample 2041311 | NCBI WGS metagenome assembly RCNF01 (sample SAMN09708228, study PRJNA481090) | Marine sediment metagenome, whole genome shotgun sequencing project. | biome: marine sediment; feature: ocean; material: sediment; isolation source: Sewage treatment plant 2 marine sediment (STP2) ...
TTCGGAGTTGTATTTCATGGATGCGCTTTGGCCGGACTTTAGAGAAAAGCAGTTTGACGAAGCATTACAGTATTTTGCAAAACGCCAGCGGCGCTTTGGCCATACAAGTGATCAGATCGAGGTAGTAGGATGCTAAAGCAACGTATTATCACAGCCGTGGTCGCGCTTAGTGCGTTGCTCATCGTCTTGTTCGTCGTGCCTCCCGCGGTGGCCTGCATTGCTATCGCAGCGGTAGTGTTGCTGGGCGCATGGGAGTGGTCCGGTTTGTTACAGGTAACTGGAGTTGCCCTGCGAATCACCTACGTGATTCTGATTGGTGCTCTTGTCTACATCATGTACGGGCCACTGGCTTCACTCACTGAGTTGGTGCTGCAGGTTTCGCTGGCAAGCTGGATATGTGCGTTAATCTGGATTTTCTATTTTCCGACGAAAATTCCCGTGGTCGTTCGCTGGCTGGGCGGAGTGTTGCTGCTGGTGCCACTGTATCTGGCGCTAGCGATTCTGTACCGGGCCGACCCGCAACTGCTGTTATTTTCGTTGCTCGTCGTCTGGTTTGCGGACAGCGGCGCTTATTTCGCCGGAAAGAAATTTGGGCGCGTCAAACTTGCGCCGGGTATTAGTCCTGGCAAGACGTGGGAGGGAGTGTTCGGTGGGCTTTTAGCGGTCCTTGGGCTCACCATTGGTGCCTCATTCTGGCTTGGTGCCAGGGCTGACCTGCATATCGAGCTGGCAGTGCTGGTTCCATTCTTCCTTGCGGTGGCCTGTTTGTCGGTAGTGGGTGATTTGACGGTAAGCATGTTCAAGCGCAACGCGGGTGTTAAGGATAGCGGTAAGCTGTTCCCGGGCCATGGAGGTATCCTGGATCGGATCGACAGCGTCGCTGCGGCTGCGCCGCTGGTTGCGCTGGGCCTGATCTGGGTTGGGTACCCGTCGTGATCCGTTCAGTTTATATTCAGCTGGCAACCTTTATGATTCTGCTCGAGAAAGCAGGCATGGCGTTTTCTGCTGTCGTATCGAAATTTCCAGAGCGGTTCGCGCAGCTATTGGGAACTGCCAGCATCGGAGCTAGTCGAAACAAACTTACGGACTGCTGCAGGTGGCAACGGTCTGGCCAGTCGAGGCTTGTGCTCGATGGTCGATTGGAAGTCTTGGACGTATTGGCTTTTCAGAGGTGGTCTTAATCAGTGTTTAGTGCTTTGACAAATCTTGCCTGGTTCATCGTAGCGATCAGTATTCTTGTTGCGATACACGAGTATGGCCATTTTATCGTGGGTCGATGGACTGGCATGAAGGTACTGCGGTTCTCGATCGGTTTTGGCAAACCAGTGTGGACGTGGGTAGGCCAGAAGGACGGCACTGAGTATTGTATTTCAGCGATTCCTCTGGGCGGCTACGTCAAATTCCTCGACGGACGCGACGGACCGGTCGAGCCTGAAGATGAAGGTCGTGCGTTTGATCATCGGCCTATCGCGAGCAGAATTGCTGTCTTGTTCGCCGGGCCATTGTTTAATTTTATTTTCGCGGTCGTCGCCTATTGGGCATTGTTCATGAACGGTGTGCCAACCTTGACTCCGGCAGTCGGGGAGGTCACTCCTGAATCCTATGCTGCGAGTGCTGGCCTTAAATTTGGTGATCAAATCATTGCAGTTGGGGATGTTCAGGTCGATGACTGGGAGACGGCGCTCGTGACCATGCTCGGTCATATGGTTGCAAGTGAGCAAATACCACTGACCCTGGAATCGGAGAATGGTCGACAGCGCTCTACTATCATGTCGGTCGGCGACGACGCTACTCGGCTTACGGAGCCGGGAATGTTGTTTGACGGGCTAGGCTTCATGCCACTGCGTCTGCAGGCCGTTATTGAAAAATTTCCTGCTGTAATCGGCGCTCTGATAGACGACGGTGCTGCCAAAGCGGCTGGTCTTGCTATCGGTGACGAAATTACTTCGATCGATGCTGAACAAATCGAAAACCACGGTGATTTGACAAGAATCGTATCGGCAAGGCCGAACAAAGCGGTGGTTGTCGAATATATCCGCGACGGCGTACGGGCGTCTGTTGATTTAACGATCGGTCTCGACGAGAGCGGCGAACAATCGCGAGGGTTGCTGGGGATTCAGTCGTCGGGTGATCTCAGTGAATACTATTCGCTGCGCAAATATGGGCCGATAGAGTCGGTGTCGGCCGCGATGGGGCGAACCTGGACGTCCACCATTTTTACGGTGCGTATGCTTGGCCGGATGGTCACCGGTGACGTATCGATCAAGAACATTAGCGGGCCAATTAATATCGCCCAGTTTGCTGGTGCGTCGGCGCAACGCGGATTTGGGGACTTTCTGGGCTTTCTTGCGGTTATCAGCATCAGTCTTGGTGTCTTGAACCTGTTACCGGTCCCGGTTTTGGATGGTGGTCAGATCGTGTATCAGTCGATTGAGGCGCTCAAAGGCAGCCCAATGTCTGAGAAATCACAGCTGCTTGGGCAGCAAATCGGAATTTTCGCATTGATATTATTGATGAGTTTTGCTTTTTATAACGACATTAGCAGGATAATTGGCTAGCCTTGCGGCGGAGACCAGGAAGCACGCACACGATGAGTAATACACACAACATTATACGAACGGGCTGGCAACGCATGCGTGCGGGGCTGCTGGTCGTCTGCGTGCTGCTGCCCATGCCTGTTTTGGCGGCCGGAGACTTCGTGGTTCGCGATATGCGTGTCGAAGGTCTGCAGCGAATTTCTGAAGGCACCGTATTCAACTATCTCCCGGTCAATATTGGCGATCGCGTTGATGAAATCAGGGTGCAAGAAGCAATCCGAACTCTGTACTCACAGAGCCTTTTCGACGATATCGAAATTCGTCGTGATGGCGATACGCTCGTCGTCGTGGTGCAGGAACGCCCGTCAATCGAGAGCTTTGAGATTGATGGCAACAAGGACATCAAGACAGAAGACCTGATGGAATCACTACGTTCTGTCGGGCTCGCTGCTGGCAGAACATTTGATCGATCGGTGCTTGAAAACGTGCAGATGTTTATGCGCGAGCAGTACTACGACCGGGGTAAGTATGGAGTGGTCGTCGATGCAAACGTGTTCGATCGACCGAACAATACCGTGCAGGTTCGAATTCAGGTTAAGGAAGGCGAGCGCGCGAAAATCCGGCAGGTCAATCTGGTTGGCAATGAGACATTTTCCGACAAAGACGTCCGTGAGAATTTTGAACTGGATACGGCCAATTGGCTGTCATGGATCAAGCAGGACGATCGCTATTCCAAGGAAGCACTGGAGGGCGATCTTGAAAATCTCCGGTCTTTCTATATGGATCGAGGCTACGCGGGTTTCAGGGTGGACAATACCCAGGTCGCAATATCACCGAACAAAAAAGACATCTTTGTGACGATCACTCTGCATGAAGGAGAGCTGTACAAGATATCTGAGGTCAAACTTGTTGGTGAAATGGTTGTTCCGGAAGAGCAATTGCGCTCGATGATCCTTGCAAGACCAGGCTCAACGTTTAACCTCAATATGTTGACTCAATCCAGCGAACTCATGCTGTTTCGACTCGGCGAACAAGGCTACGCCAATGCCGACGTCGAGCCAGTTCCTGAGCTTGACCATGAGAAGAAGGAAGCTTCGATAACCTTCTACGTCGACCCGAGAAGTCGTGTTTATGTACGCCGAATAAATTTCAACGGCGTTGATCAGATTGACGACGAAGTGTTGCGTCGTGAAATGCGACAGATGGAAGGCGCTTATTTGTCCAACCGCCTGGTCGAGCGGTCCAAAGTTCGTCTGCAACGACTGCCTTATATTGAGTCAGTCGAAAACAACACTGCCCCAGTTCCTGGCAGCCCGGATCTTGTCGATGTTGATTTCGATCTTGCTTATCGGATGCCAGGGCAATTCAGTGGTGGCGTCGGTTACTCCGAATCACAAAAATTGTTGTTGAATGGCAGTATTATCCATACCAATTTTCTAGGGACGGGTAATCGAGTTGGACTCGAAGTCAATACGGGAAAGTTTTCGAAGGCGTACAGTTTGTCGCACAGTGACCCGTATCGAAATATGGACGGACTTCGCCGTACCATAAGCATTAACTACCGCGACATTACCCAATTTACCTCAGCAACGTCCGACTTTTCGACCACCAGTGCGGGTGCGAATCTAGACTATGGCTATCCGTTATCTGAGTATCAATCGCTGAGTTTTGGGCTTTCCTACAATCACTCCGAGTTGCTTTCGTCGCCGAACAGCACGCAGCAATCCCAGGACTGGGTGCTAAATAATGGCGATCAGTTTATTGAGGTAGTTGGCGGGTCCGTATTTGTTGGCACGGAATTCGATACTTTTGAGCTACAGACCAGTTGGAGCTACGACAGTCGCAACCGTGCCTTGTTCGCTACCCGCGGCACGCGTCAGCAGCTGTTCTTCGGTGTTACGGCGCCGGGCAGTGAGGTTGAGTTCTTTACTGCGCGCTACAATTACACCCAATACTGGCCGATAACCCGGCGCTGGATCGTGCGCTTAAACGCTGAATTGGGAATCGGCGGTGCGCTTGGAGAGACGACTGCGCTGCCACCCTATAAACAGTATTATAGCGGTGGACCCCAGTCGGTGCGCGGTTTTCGCGAATCCTATCTGGGACCGCGAGACAGTTTCGGGCGACCTTACGGCGGTAACGTATTGGTCGCAGGCCAAGCAGAGCTTATAATCCCGCTGCCGGCAGGAGTGGCCAGTCAGACTCGTGCCAGTTTGTTCTTCGATACCGGTAATGTGTTTAATACCGGCGAGGTTGATTTTACCGACAAACTCGGTGCTCCAGTGACCTACAAGCCAGATCTCAATGATTTACGGCGATCTGTAGGCGTTGCAGTACAGTGGTTGTCACCTATGGGGCTATTTCGCTTCAGCTATGCGTTGCCACTCAACGAGTATGAGGGCAATGACAAGTACTACAAAGATGAGATCGAGAGATTTCAGTTCTCTATTGGACAAGCGTTTTAAGGATTGGAAATTTTATGAGTGTTGTAAAACAGTTTTTAGTTAAGGCAGTTCTTGGTGTCGCTCTTTTCGGAGCCATTACGGCGTCGGCCAGTGCACAGGAAATGAAGATTGGTGTGGTTAATATTCCAGTATTGATGGAGCGCGCGCCGCAAACCAAGTCAGCCATGGATGCATTGCAAGAAGAGTTTGCCCCACGACAAAGAGAGTTCCTGGCAAAGCAAAAGGAATTCGAAGAAACGTCAGCAAAAGTTCAGAAAGACGTGGCTGTGATGGGTGAAACCGAACGCCGCAATGCTGAGAAAGAAATGCGCGAATTGCAGCGAGAAGTTACTCGTCTGCAGACTGAGTTTCGTGAAGACCTGAACTTGCGCCAAAACGAGGAGCTCGGTGTCTTACAACGCTCGCTTCTGAAAGAAGTTCAAGAGTATGCGGAGCAATTGGGATTTGATCTCGTGGTTGGCGATGGCGTTCTGTATGCGAGTGCCACTGTCAATATCACAGAAGATGTCCTGCGAGCTGTAGAAGCCAATTACCAGGCAATCGGCGCCCGCTAGTCCGGGTGCCGTGATCTGGCAAGTGCCGATCAGCCTGAGAAGTCTGGCGGAGCGATTTGGCTGTGAGCTAATCGGAGATCCCGACGTTGTCATTGATGGCGTCGGGTCTTTGCTGTCTGCGGGTCCGGGCACGCTGAGCTTTCTGACCGGCGCAAAATACAATGAGCAACTTAAAATTACCGCAGCAGCGGCCGTTGTTTTGCGGGCCGAAGATGCACAAGATGCTCCCACCGCTGTAGTCATCAGCGATAACCCTTACGCGACTTACGCCTTGATGGCTGCGGTTATTCACCCCAGACCTGAATACCCGGCCGGCATTCACGCGTCCGCCGTGGTTGACGAATCTGCGGACGTTTCTTCGGCCGCACATATCGCCGCGAATGTCGTTATCGGGGCAAGGTCCACGGTGGCCGCGAATTGCTACATCGGACCAGGTAGCGTAATCGGCCCGGACTGCAGTATCGGCGACGATTGCCGTCTTATTGCTAACGTGACGTTAGTGAGAGATGTGGAGATTGGTGACCGTGGCGTCGTGCACCCGGGCGCTGTGCTCGGGTCTGACGGATTTGGTAACGCGATGACGTCGACGGGCTGGGTTAAAGTACCCCAGCTTGGCGGTGTCAAGATCGGCACTGATGTGGAAATCGGTGCGAATACCGCGATTGACTGCGGGACAATGGGCGACACGATCGTTGCCGATGGTGTGCGCCTCGATAATTTCGTCCACATTGGGCACAACGTCAAGATCGGAGCACATACCGCAATGGCTGGGTTCACAGGTATTGCGGGCAGTACAACGATCGGCGAGCGTTGTCTGTTCGCCGGCCAATCGGGGACCGTTGGTCACATTACGGTCTGCGATGGCGCCATCGTAAATGGCCGTGGGATGATTACGAAGAGTATTACTGAGCCGGGCGCCTATGCGTCTGGATTTCCATCGGAAAAAGTCAAAGACTGGAATCGAAAGGTGGCGCAATTCCGTCGCCTCGGGAAATTGGCTGAGCGGGTAAGAAAGTTGGAAAAGGGCGAGGAGTGACTGCCGATCCGGTCAATCTGAGTACGTCCCAAATCATGGAGTTGATTCCGCATCGATATCCGTTCCTGCTCATAGACCGAGTGACCGCATGCACGCCGAAAGAGTCGGTTACCGTCATCAAGAATGTCACTGCAAATGAGCCGTTTTTCCAGGGGCACTTTCCCGGCAACCCGGTCATGCCGGGCGTGTTGATCATTGAAGCCATGGCTCAGGCTGGCTGTATTCTTTCTCACTTCAGCAACGGTGACATTGAACCACGACCTCTCTATTATCTTGCCGGGGTCGATAATGCTCGTTTCAAGCGTCCGGTCTATCCAGGCGATCAGTTGCAGATCGATATAACCGTCGAGAAAATCCGCCGCGGCATGTGGTGGTACAAATGTGTAACCAGTGTTGATGCACAAACAGCGGCATCAGCGATTATTATCTGCGCTCCAGATGGAGGTCCGGCGTGATTCACCCCACAGCGATAGTTTCGGACGATGCAAAAATTGCCGATGATGTTGAGATCGGCGCTTACACCATAATTGGTGACAATGTAGAAATTGACAGCGGTACTCGCATCGACAGTCACGTTGTTGTGAACGGCCCAACAATAATCGGCAAAGACAATCATATTTATCAGTTCGCGTCGATTGGGGACGACCCTCAAGACAAGAAGTATGCGGACGAACCGACTCGGTTGGTCATGGGCGACCGTAATACGATTCGCGAGTTTTGTACGATCAGTCGAGGCACTACGCAGGATGTTGGCGATACGGTCATTGCAAACGACAACTGGATCATGGCCTATGTTCATATTGCCCACGATTGCGTCATCGGCAGCAATACCATCATGGCGAATAACGCGACCCTGGCCGGTCACGTTCACGTTGGCGACTGGGTGATATTTGCTGGTTTTGCCGGCGCCCATCAGTTTTGCCATATCGGCGCGCATGCGTTCGTGGGTATGTATTGTGGCGCGAACCGCGATGTTCCCGCCTATACAACTGTCGCAGGAATTCCGGCGGTACCGCGTGGCATCAACAGTGAAGGCCTGAAGCGCCGCGGTTTTAGTACCGAACAGATTCGCAACATCAAGAATGCCTATCGAATCGTCTATCGCAAGGGGCTGAAGCTAGCCGAGGCGATCGAGCAAATTGAGGCGCTATGTACGGAGCAACCCGAGCTCGTTCTGTTACTGGATTCATTGCACACGACGGAACGTGGGCTGGTCCGTTAATTCGCCGGCTGAGCTAAGATCGTGAGATTCGCTCTGGTGGCCGGTGAGGCATCGGGTGACCTGCTGGGTGCCGGACTGATTCGTGCCATCAGGGAGCGCATTCCCGACGCAAAGTTTGAAGGTGTCGCTGGCCCGGAAATGGTGGCAGCAGGTTGTATTGCCGTTGCGGACAGCGAGGAGTTGGCGTTATTCGGTCTGGTAGAGGTGTTGTTTGAAATCCCACGACTGATGAAGCTGCGGCGAAGTCTTGTGCGGCGCTGGAAGAAAGATCCGCCCGATGTCTTTATCGGTATTGATGCACCGGATTTTAATCTGGGACTTGAGACGGCGCTGCGCAAAGCGGGCATACGCACCGCGCACTATGTAAGCCCATCTGTCTGGGCATGGCGACCAGGGCGAATAAAGACAGTTCGAAAAGCGGCAGATCTTGTCTTGTGCATCTTGCCGTTCGAACCTGACTTGTACGCACAACATGATGTTAAGGCCGTGTTCGTGGGCCATCCCAGGGCGGACAGTACGCCGACCGATGTTGCGAAGGAATCAGTTCGACAACTACTCGGATTCGATTCGAAGCATGTCGTAGCGGTACTGCCCGGAAGTCGCAACAGCGAAGTTGCGCGACTGGGGCCGGTTTTCGCCGGGGCCGCTGCCCTGTTGGCAAAGTCGTTTGCAGAGATCGAGTTTGTTGCACCTGTTGCCAGCGCCAAGCTCAGGCCTGCGTTCGAAGAGAATTTGGCCGATGCCGGCATTGTTGACAAATTTACGTTGCTGGATGGACAGTCGGAAGATGCTATGGCAGCTGCTGATGTGGTCATGTTGGCATCGGGTACTGCTGCGCTTGAATCCGCGTTGCTGGGGAAACCGACCGTGGCTGCCTATAAAGTCTCGGCTGCAACGATATGGCTGGTGCGTACATTCAAGATGCAACTTACCGAATACGTCACGTTGCCCAATCTACTGTCCGAAACCCCGCTGGTGCCGGAGCTGATTCAGGAGGAGGCGACGCCTGAGAATTTGTCGAATGCTGTTGCGGCGATGCTACGTGACCCAGAACGATGTGCAGCGATAAGCGAGAGTTTTGCTACACTGCGCAGCAAGCTGGCATTGAATACGAACCAGCGCGCCGCAGAGGCCGTCATCGAGCTGTCTGCGCAAAACTGAGGCCTGGTGCCAAGTCACAAATGTCGCAATCAAATCTGAATCAGTTTGAGGCGCCTGTTGCAGGTATAGACGAGGCTGGTCGGGGTCCTCTGGCCGGGCCGGTTGTCGCGGCAGCCGTTGTTCTCAATCCACAGCGCCCTATAGCCGGCCTGGATGATTCCAAGAAAATCAGTGCGGGCCGACGCGACGTATTGGCGCTCGCGATCAAGGCTGATGCACTGGCCTGGTCGGTTGGGTGGGCGGATGCGGCGGAAATTGATGTGCTGAATATTCTGGCGGCGACCATGCTCGCGATGCGTCGCGCAATTCTTGGCTTGTCGCTTGCCCCTGCGGGGGTGCAGGTTGACGGTAATCGCTTGCCAAACCTGATATTTTTCGAGCGAGAGATCGAAGGAGTTGCGATCGTTGGCGGAGATGCAAAAATAGCATCAATCAGCGCGGCATCTATTATTGCCAAGACAACACGCGACCGGATCATGCTCGAAATGGACAAGATTTATCCCAACTATGAGTTTTCACGACACAAGGGCTATGGCACGGCGATTCATTGTGATCGTTTGCGGCAATTCGGTCCTTGTGAGCAGCATCGATTCAGCTTTGCGCCGGTAAGGGCAGCACAATGAAGACCGCTCCATTTGTTCACCTGCATCTGCACACCGAGTACTCGCTGCACGACAGCACGGTGCGTATTGCGGAGCTAATGCAGCGTTGTGCGGTGGAAGATATGCCAGCGGTTGCCCTGACTGACCGGTGTAATCTCTTCGCTCTCGTTAAGTTTTATAAGAAGGCGATGGCGGCGGGCGTTAAACCCATTATTGGGGTAGACCTGCGTATCTACAATGATGACGAGCCCAATCGCCCGTACACGATCATCATGTTGTGCCAAAACGAGAGTGGCTATCGGAACCTTTCCAGACTGGTTACCCGGGCTTTCCTCGAGGGGCAAATCAAAGGCGAGCCGCTGATCAGGCGAGAATGGCTCACAGCAGAATCCTGCGAACATCTGATCGCTCTGTCGGGCGGCCTGCATGGAGATGTCGGTCAGGCGCTGCTCAATGGCCACGAAGAACAGGCGCGCGAGTATCTGGGTGAATGGCGACGATTGTTTGGCGACCGATACTACCTGGAGCTGATTCGCACCGGACGCAGTGGTGAGGAGGATTGCGTACAGGCCAGTCTTGCACTTGCGAGCGACGCTGGTGTCGCTGTTGTTGCCAGCAATGATGTTCGATTTCTGAATAGCGACGATTTCGATGCTCATGAGGCCCGTGTTTGTATTCAGGAAGGGCGCGGCCTGGCGGATCCGGACCGACCGCGGTTGTATAGCAACAACCAGTACTTGCGCAGCGCAGCCGATATGTCAGAGCTGTTCGCCGATGTTCCGGAAGCGTTGCGAAACTCGCTGCACATCGCGCGGCGTTGCAATCTTGATCTGCGGCTCGGACACAGTGTATTACCCGCATTTCCGGTGCCCGAGGGTCAAACTGAACTGGAGTTTCTTGAGGCGGAAGCGCGTCGGGGCCTTGATACTGCGCTGCAAAGAAAATTCGCGGCCGAGTCGACACCGCCGAACGAACGCGATGCGGCGAGCGTACCTTATTTCGAAAGACTGAAAATTGAGCTTGATGTCATCGGCGGTATGGGCTTTCCGGGCTATTTTCTAATCGTCGCCGATTTCATTCGTTGGGCGAGTGAGAATGCCGTTCCTGTAGGTCCCGGGCGTGGCTCAGGTGCGGGCTCTCTGGTTGCCTGGGTGCTTGGAATAACTGACATCGACCCGTTGCAGCATGTCTTGCTGTTCGAGCGATTTCTGAATCCTGAGCGGGTATCGATGCCCGATTTCGATATTGACTTTTGCATGGAAGGGCGTGACCGCGTTATCGACTACGTTGCTGAGCGCTATGGCCGAGATCGCGTGGCGCAGATTATTACGTTCGGCACCATGGCCGCAAAGGCAGTCATCAGAGATACAGGGCGCGTCCTTGGCCAGCCGTATGGATTTGTCGACCGTATCGCGAAACTCATTCCGTTCGAAATCGGGATAACTCTTGATAAGGCGCTGCAGCAGTCCGAAGAACTCGCAACGATGTACCGCGACGATGAGGAGGTGACAGCAATAATAGACCTCGCTCGATCCCTGGAAGGACTGGCAAGAAATGCCGGTAAGCATGCCGGTGGTGTCGTCATTGCACCGGGCCAATTAACTGATTTTACGCCGCTCTACTGTGAAGATGGTGGCACTAGCACGATTACGCAGCTCGACAAGGACGACGTCGAGGCTGTTGGGCTGGTCAAGTTCGACTTTCTTGGCCTCAAGACCCTGACCATTATCGATTGGGCTGTACGGATCATTAATTCATCAGATCCGGAGGCAGACCTCAATATTTCGCGAATACCAATGGACGATAGCAAGACCTTCAGTATGCTGCGTACCACCCAGACCGCTGCAGTATTTCAACTTGAGTCCAGCGGCATGCGCGACTTGATCAAACGCATGCGCCCTAATCAATTTGATGACATCGTCGCTCTGGTTGCTCTGTTTCGACCCGGGCCGCTGCAGTCAGGCATGGTCGATGATTTCATTACGCGCAAACATGCGGTCATTAAATCCGATATCGATTATTTGCACCCCGATCTCAAACCGGTGCTTGAGGAAACTTACGGCGTCATCCTGTATCAGGAACAGGTGATGCAGATCGCTCAGGTTCTGGCCGGATTTACACTCGGTGCCGCTGACCTTCTGCGTCGTGCGATGGGCAAGAAGAATGCCGATGAGATGGCAAAACAGCGCGAGATATTTACCAGCGGCGCGACCGAGCGCGGGGTTGCCGGTGCAACCGCGACCCGCATATTCGATCTCATGGAGAAGTTTGCGGGTTACGGATTCAACAAGTCGCACTCGGCAGCCTACGCCGTGTTGGCGTACCAAACTGCCTATCTGAAGGCACACTACCCGGCGGCCTTCATGGCGGCGGTGATGAGCGCTGATCTCGATAACACGGACCGGTTGGTCACGCTAAAAGATGACTGCCGACAACAGAAACTGAAGCTCAATGGCCCCCGTATCAATCGCTCGGAGTACCCATTCAGCGTTTCGGACGACAACACCATCCTGTATGGCCTGGGCGCGATAAAAGGCGTCGGGCGAGCAGCTGTTGAGTCGCTGATCGCAGAGCGCGAGACGAACGGTCCGTATAAGTCACTAATGGAGTTTTGCAAACGTGTTGATCACGACAAGATTAACCGGCGGGCACTTGAGGCAATGGTCAAGTCGGGTGCCATGGACGAGTTCGGACAGTCGCGGCGCGGCCTCATGCACCAGGTTCCCGAGGCGCTAAAAAGTGCCGATCAGCAGGCCAAGGCGGCGGCCGCAGGCCAGAACGACATGTTCGGTCTTGAAAAGACGCTGCCGATTGAGGACGAGCATGTCCAGATCGACCTTATCGAGTGGCCGGAACGGGTGCTGCTGAGCAACGAAAAGGAAGCGCTTGGCCTGTACCTGACGGGCCACCCGTTTGACGCGGTACGCGCAGATGCGCGGTATTTCGTTGATGGCAAGCTGGGTGATCTGGTCGCGGAACCAGCACCGCAGAACAATAAGGGGGCGCGCGATTTTTCACAGCCACGGCGCGAAGTGACTGTTGCCGGGCTCATTGTCGACCTTCGTAAACGAGGCAATCGAGTCAGCGTTGTTCTCGACGATGATACTGCGCGGATGGAAGTCAGCCTGTTCAGTGAGGCGTTCCAGGAATTTCGACACTTGCTGGTAAAGGATGAAATCGTCGTCATCAACGGGCCACTACGTTACGACGATTTTCTCGGCAGCTGGGCAGTCAACGTGAAGAACGTCCTGCACATTGATCGCGTCATTGAGAGTCGTGCCAAGGGCTTGATTTTGAAGATATCGCCGAACGGCAAAGGTGAGCAGGTGCTGGCAAAGCTGCATGATGCGTTGTTGCCGCACCGCGAGGGAAGTTGTGACGTATCGGTGCAATACTTTGGTGACACGGCTGCAGCGCGACTGAACCTTGGGCCCGAATGGGCCGTGCGGCCCAGCAGGGAGTTGCGCGACAAATTGATTGAGTTGCTGGGCAACGGCAATGTCCGGCTACTGTACGCACCCGGGCGGGAAATAATGTAATCTTTGCTTTGGATACGCGGCAGGCGGTCTTGTAGCCGGCAAGCGCGTTCCTGCACAGTATTAATTCTGAGAGTCTTATGGACCTGAAATTTCTTGATTTTGAGCAACCCATCGCTGAACTTGAGGCGAAGATCGAAGAGTTGCGCTTTGTAGGCGACGATTCCGAGATCAACATTAGCGAAGAGGTCTCTCGCCTGAAGGGCAAGAGCGAGACACTCACCAGGAATATCTTCTCGAAGCTCAGTGCCTGGCAGATTGCGCAGGTTGCACGGCATCCAATGCGTCCCTACACGGCAGATTATTTGTCGTTGATCGCGCCGGATTTTCAGGAATTGCACGGCGACCGCATGTACGCAGACGATTCTGCAATCATTGGTGGCATCGGCCGCATCGACGGACGTCCGGTGATGTTTATCGGTCATCAAAAGGGTCGTGATACGAAAGAGCGAGTGCGTCGAAATTACGGCATGCCCAAGCCCGAAGGCTATCGCAAAGCCCAGCGCCTGATGCGTATGGCCGAAAAATTCTCAATGCCGGTGGTTACGTTTATCGATACTCCGGGTGCCTATCCGGGCCTGGGTGCAGAAGAGCGTGGCCAGAGCGAGGCGATTGCATACAGCTTGTATCTCATGGCGGGTTTGAAGACGCCGATCATCAGCGTCGTCATCGGTGAAGGCGGATCCGGTGGTGCTTTAGCGATCGGCGTTGGCGACCGTTTGTTGATGCTTCAGTACGGAGTCTATTCGGTTATTTCTCCGGAGGGCTGCGCCTCAATTCTCTGGAAGAGCGCTGACAAGGCCAAAGATGCGGCCGAAGCAATGCGCATCACTGCCGAAAGTTTGAATGAATTCGGGCTTGTTGATGAGGTATTAACGGAACCGCTGGGCGGGGCGCATCGCAACCCAGCTGCAATGGCTGAGGTCATTCGAAATGCGCTGCTGAAGAACCTTGAGGAGCTAGACCAACAGTCGATCGACCAGTTGCTCGATAACCGCCAGCGACGCCTCGACGGATTTGGTCAGTTTAAAGAGGCGTGAGCTGCAGCGCGGAGGCTCTATTCCAGCGGCTTAGCAGTTTTTCAGACCGGGCCGGAACGCCTGCACGTTATGTCGTCGCTTTCAGCGGCGGACTTGATTCCACGGTTCTATTGCATATTCTCGCGAGCAGCCAGGCGCAGCATCGAATTCCGATTCTGGCTGTGCACGTCAACCACGGACTGCAAGAAGAAGCGCCGCGCTGGGCAGAATTCTGCGCTGAAACTTCAGCGACCTACGGTGTCGACTTTGTCGCACACGAAGTCGTCGTTGCCAGCAGTTCGGGACTTGGTCCTGAGGCCAGTGCCAGAGAAGCCCGCTATGCCTGTCTATGTAACGTAGTGCGGCCTGATGACTGGTTGCTGAGCGCACATCATCAGAATGATCAGGCTGAAACCTTGCTGTTAAATCTGCTGCGCGGCAGCGGCCCGGCCGGCCTTGCCGGCATTGGTGCATTGCGGCGCTTCGCGGCGGGTTGGCTGGTACGGCCATTGCTGGATGTATCCAGAATCGAGCTTGAGGAATACGCGCGCCGATTTGACCTGCAGTGGATTGAGGACCCGAGTAACGAGGAGCAAGTATTCGACCGCAATTTCCTGCGCCATGAGGTCATGCCCCGGCTGGATGCACGATGGCCGGATGCGGCGGGGCGATTGCGGCGAAGTGCGCAACTGGCCGGCGAGGCGTCGCAGCTATTGTCGGAGCTTGCAGAACTGGACCTGACAGCACTTGGCGGAAGGCCAGAGCGACTGGCGCTGAGCGGTTTGCGTGCGCTGACGTTGCAACGTCAGCGAAATATGTTGCGATATGCGGTTCGCCGCCTGGGATTGCCTGCACCGGGTGCGAAACAACTGCAGAGCATCGTGGCTGATTTAATTCCTGCGCGCGACGATGCTCAACCGTTGGTTTGCTGGTCAGGCATTGCAGTTCGTCGCTATAGAGACGAACTCTACATTGGCGCCGAAAACTTGCCCGAAGCCGTTGTGAATTACAGCCGCGTGATCAGTGGTAGTCGCATCGATATGGGGCCCGGACTGGGAACTCTGACGCTCACGGCCGGTGCCGACAGAGGCCTGTCGGAGGCTGTCGTTGACGCCGGTCTGGAGTTACGTTTCCGAGAGGGTGGAGAAGAATTTCAGCCACAAGATCAAATACATAAACGGAAACTCAAGAAATTACTTCAAGAAGCAGGTGTTGTTCCGTGGATGCGGGAGCGACTGCCTATTCTGTATTCACAAGGCCGCATAGTTGCGGTTGCGGACCTCTGGGTCGCTGCTGATTCAGTCGCCGAGCCAGGTACCGCAATCGCCTGGATCAATGGCCCGAGCATCTTTTGATCGGGTCGTCGAGACGTAGACTGTCATTGTGTGGCAATGGGTGATCTGGTAACGTTTAAAGCCGTCTTGTAACCAACGACGGCGCGTCTTTCGAAGGGTTGGAGATAAGCATCAGTTTAGAGCGGTGCTTTTGATCCAGCCCTTTTTATTTCCCGCCTCCCGTTATGCTTGGGATCCGTAAATGACATCGTATGTTTTTATAACTGGCGGCGTGGTGTCCTCGCTTGGCAAAGGAATCACCTCGGCTTGCCTCGGCGCAATATTGGAAGCGCGTGGCTTGTCGATCAGCATGATCAAGCTGGATCCGTATATCAATGTTGATCCAGGCACAATGAGTCCGTTCCAGCACGGCGAGGTCTTTGTCACTCATGATGGTACCGAGGCGGACCTCGACCTTGGGCACTATGAGCGCTTCGTGCGTACTTCGACAGGCCGCCACAGCAACTATACGACCGGCCGGATTTACGAGAGTGTTATCGCCAAAGAACGGCGTGGCGACTACCTCGGAGCGACCGTGCAGGTCATTCCGCACATCACGGATGAGATCAAGCAAGGCGTGATGCGTGGTGCTGGAGATGCGGATATTTGCCTGGTCGAAATCGGCGGTACCGTTGGTGATATCGAGTCGCTACCGTTTCTCGAGGCGATTCGTCAGATGGGTGTTGAGCTGGGTCACGATCGGGTTGTCTACGTGCATTTGACGTTGGTGCCCTATATCGCGACCTCGGCAGAAATCAAAACGAAACCGACGCAACACTCTGTGAAAGAGCTGCGTTCCATCGGCATTCAGCCAGATATCCTCGTGTGTCGATCAGAGCAACCGTTGCCGGTTGAGCAGGCGAAGAAAATCGCTCTGTTCACCAATGTCCAGCAGGCCGCTGTAATCTCGGCCTACGACGTAGACGACCTGTACAAGATTCCCGCCATGATGCATGAGCAGGATCTGGACGGTATTGTGGCCAGACAGCTGGGTCTGGATTTACCGGAGGCCGATCTGAGCGAGTGGGATGCGATCGTCACGGCCAAGAAGAATCCTCAGGGCGAAGTGAACATCGCAATGGTTGGCAAATACGTTGACCTGCGGGACGCCTATATTTCATTAAGCGAAGCATTGCTGCACGGCGGGATTCATACCCGTACACGCGTCAATATCCATTACTTCGAATCGCAGGACATTGAGGACAATGGTACTGATTGCCTGAATTCAATGGATGGCATTGTGGTGCCGGGCGGCTTTGGCGATCGCGGCGTTGAGGGCAAGATAGCCGCAGTCCGATATGCAAGAGAATCCGGTGTTCCGTATCTTGGCATTTGCCTTGGTATGCAAGTTGCGGTGATAGAAGCGGCACGCAATCTGGCGGGCCTGACCGGAGCCATGAGCACCGAGTTTGACCGTGATACGCCGCACCCTGTTGTGGCCTTGATTACTGAGTGGCAGACGGGTGCCGGGAAGTTCGAACAACGTGATGAAGCATCGCACTTGGGTGGCACGATGCGCTTGGGGGCACAGCAGATATCGCTTGCAGAAGGATCATTGGCAGCCTCAAGCTATGGCTCTAATTCGATCGAGGAGCGACACCGCCATCGTTACGAGGTTAATAACAACTATCGGGCGCAACTCAGTGACGCGGGATTACGCTTTTCCGGTTTGTCCGTGGACGACCTGGTTGAGGTCGTTGAGATTACTGATCATCCGTTCTTCCTGGCCAGCCAGTTTCACCCGGAATTCACATCTAATCCGCGTGATGGCCATCCACTGTTTACTAAATTCATCGAAGCGACGCGTCTGCACAATGAGGGCGTGTTGCCAAAGGTAGCTGAAGCATGAATTTGTGTGGTTTTGAAGTTGGCAATGACAAGCCCATTTTTCTTATCGCCGGAACCTGTGTGGTCGAAAGCGAAGGTATGGCGCTCGATACGGCCGGAACGCTCAAAGAGATTTGTGCTGCGCTGGGAATATCGTTTATTTACAAATCATCGTTCGACAAGGCGAACAGGAGTTCGCGTGACGGCTTCCGCGGACCGGGTCAGGAGGAGGGTTTGCGTATCCTGGCCGAGGTAAAGCGCCAAATCGAAGTGCCGATTCTGACTGATGTCCATGAAGATTCGCCGATGGATGAAATCGCCGAGGTGGTCGATGTGTTACAGACGCCAGCATTCTTGTGCCGGCAGACGAATTTTATTTTGCGCGCGGCCGGCGCTGGAAAACCCGTCAATATCAAGAAGGGCCAGTTTCTCTCGCCCTGGGAGATGCAAAACGTCGTCGATAAGGCGAAGTCGACCGGCAATCAGGACATTATGGTTTGTGAGCGCGGTTTTTCGTTTGGCTACAACAATCTCGTGTCAGATATGCGTGGCCTGGCGATCATGCGCGGCACCGGTTGCCCGGTTGTTTTCGATGCCACGCATTCGGTACAGCTGCCCGGTGGGCAGGGTTCGTCGTCGGGCGGGCAGCGTGAGTTCATTCCAGTATTGGCTCGTGCTGCGACTGCAGCCGGAATCGCAGGTCTTTTCATGGAAACTCACCCGGACCCGTCGGTCGCATTAAGCGATGGACCAAACGCCTGGCCGCTGGACAAGATGCGCGCGTTGCTGGAAACGCTGACAGCAATCGATCAGACGGTTAAACGCAACGATTTTCTGGAGGCAGAATTAGGCCTCGGTATCTAGAAGCACACTCTGCGTAAGCAAGCCGCACTAGCGGCCAGAGCGAGCCGCAGATCTCAAACGGAGCAACAATGATCAAAATTAGCGATATTCGCGGTCGTGAAATTCTCGACTCGCGCGGCAATCCAACGGTAGAAGCGGATGTAACTTTGGCAGACGGTAGTTTTGCACGAGCTGCTGTGCCCTCGGGCGCGTCGACCGGTAGTCGTGAGGCCGTTGAGCTTCGAGATGGAGACAAGTCTCGCTACCTCGGCAAAGGCGTGTTGACGGCAGTCGCCAACATCAACGGTGACCTGCGTGATGCGCTGTTAGGCGCAGAATTTGCTGACCAGCGAGCCGTTGACCAATGCATGATCGATCTCGACGGCAGCGACAACAAGGGCAGGCTGGGAGCCAATGCGTTACTCGCTATATCGCTGGCTGTTGCGCGCGCGGAAGCGACCTCCAAAGGTGTGTCATTACACAGGCATCTGGGGGACAGCACTACGATGCCGGTACCGATGATGAATATCATCAATGGTGGTGCGCATGCGGACAACAGTGTCGATATTCAGGAATTCATGATACTGCCGGTTGGCGCGCCCAGTTTTACAGAGGCTTTGCGCTACGGGGCAGAGATTTTTCACGCCTTGAAAAGCGTATTGCGAAGTCAGGGCCTGAACACCGCAGTAGGCGATGAGGGCGGCTTCGCTCCGGACCTGCCGTCCAATCGTGCCGCGCTGGATACGATCATGATCGCTATCGATGCCGCTGGTTTCAAGACAGGCAGCGATATACTGCTTGGACTTGACGTCGCCAGCTCAGAGTTTTATTCGAACGGCGTATACAATCTCGAATCCGAGGGCCGTGAATTTGATGCCGCCGGCTTTAGCGCGTACCTGACTGAGATCGCCGACTCCTACCCCATTATTTCGATCGAGGATGGCATGGATGAGAGTGACTGGGAGGGCTGGCGGCTGCTGACCGAATCGGTCGGTGATCGTGTCCAGCTGGTCGGTGATGACCTGTTTGTTACGAACACGGCGATTCTTGGGCGGGGAATAAATGAAAGTATTGCTAATTCTATATTGATAAAACCCAACCAAATCGGTACCTTAAGCGAAACTCTTGATGCAGTTACTATGGCCGTAGAGGCAAACTACACGGCGGTTATCTCGCACCGCTCCGGGGAGACCTCGGACAGCACCATAGCGGATATCGCGGTAGGCACTCAGGCGACGCAAATAAAGACAGGCTCGTTGTCGCGATCGGACCGAATTTCGAAGTACAACCAGTTATTGCGAATTGAGGAAGAGTTGGGCAGCGAGGCGAAGTATGCGGCTCGTGAAGCGTTTTCTGTAGCGACGCCATAATCGCTGATTTTTGGGGTATCAATTGTTGAGTTCGCGCTGGTTGCTGTTAATTTTGGGAATTGCCGTACTGGCCATGCAGGGGCAGCTGTGGTTCTCTGACGACGGCTATAATAAGACCCGCGACTTGCGCCTGGCGGTTGCGCAACAGCGTGAATTGAACCAGCAGCTGCGCGAACGGAACTCGTCCCTCGATGCCGAGGTAGTCAATTTGAAGCAGGGTGAAGAGGCGGCCGAAGAACGCGCCCGTACGGATCTCGGCATGATCGGTCGCAGCGAAACGTTTTATCAGGTTGTGCCGGTCGCAACTGCGACTCAATAGCAGGTCACGTGTCCTCGAACATGGCTTCGCTACCCAACTGGGGTCGCGCGCTGGGCCCGGCGCTATTCAGCTCATGCATCCGCTCAACTCCGTCTGATTTCAGAGTTGTTGAAGATCTCGCAATCGAGTTTAGCGACGACGGTGAGCATGATTTTCTATACATAGAAAAAACCTCTGCTAATACACAATGGGTCGCTGACGCGCTTGCGCGGCATGCGAAAGTGTCCAGCATGGATGTCGGTTATGCGGGTCTGAAAGATCGCCACGCGATTACCAGCCAGTGGTTCAGTATTCGCCGGCCAGACCGGGACGGCACTGACTGGAAGGCATTCGTCGCTGAAGGCGTGCGCATACTGGATGTGCGCCGACATTATCGCAAGCTCAAACGCGGTGCCCACAACGGCAATGTATTCTGCATCGTCTTGCGGGGTGAGGCGATCAATGCAGATGAACTGGCTACAACTCAGCGCCTGATGAGTATAAAAGCCGGTGGTGTGCCGAATTATTTTGGCGAGCAGCGTTTCGGCAGAGATGCGGGAAATATCGGCCTGGCGCGTGCGATGTTTGCCGGCCGCCGCCTATCCAGACCGAAACGCAGTATTGCGTTGTCCGCCGCTCGTTCGTTCCTGTTCAACGAAATTCTCTCTGCGCGGGTGCAGCAGGGTAACTGGAACGTCGTCTTGCGCGGCGAGCTGGCAAACCTGGATGGATCGGCCAGTGTCTTCGCCGTGGACGAAACCGACGACGAACTCGCGGCGCGCTGCGAGAGCATGGATATTCATCCCACCGGCACCCTGTGGGGCGATAACGCACCTCTGGGCACGGCGAAGGTGGCCGAAATGGAACAACGCGTGATTGAGCCCTACGCTGATTTGGTCGCGGGGCTAGCCGCCGCCAGAGTGGATGCGGCGAGTCGCTCGCTTCGCTTGCCGGTACGGGAGCTCGAATGGGAGTTCTCGCAGCATGCGCTGGAGCTGAAGTTTTCTCTTGGCCCTGGCGGCTTTGCCACAACAGTATTGCGCGAACTGGCTGAGGTAAGCGTAGTTCGGCCTGGGTGAAAGACCGGCGGTGCAGTGCGCCCAAGAGCGCGAAATTCGCGCATCACGTCCCCTTCATAAGGACATACACCGCCCCATCCCCGCCATCGGCCTGTTGCGCTGGAACGAAGGCCTGCACTGCAGCCATTTGCCGTAACCACCGATTCACACTGCGTTTTAGTACCGGCCCGCGGTCGCCGGATCCCAGGCCCTTACCGTGGATAATGCGGACGCATTCACATTGACGCGCGGCGCTGGCGCGAATGAAATCGTCAAGCCGCGGCCCGGCTTCCGCCACGGTCATGCCATGCAGGTCCAGTTCCGTCGCGACTCGAAAGCCACCACGGGCGAGTTTGCGCATTGTGCGGCGCCCGACTGATTGTCGTTGAAAGCGCATGTTGAAGTCCGAGTCGTCATGCTCCGCACCTGAATAGTCGAATTTATTCTCGCTGTCAGCGGCAACTCTCGCGTTGCGCGAATTGCGAGGTTTCGCTTTCGATTTTTGATCTGACGGAGGAACGCGTTGCTCGGACTTCAGTGGCTTCGCACCCGACATTGCGCGTCGAAACAATTCTGCATCGTCATCGGACAATGGATCACCCTTTGAGGCTATGGTGCAAGAGAAACATTGAGTATAGTGAGCGCGTCGCAGTCAGCCAATCAAGAGCCCGTGTATTTCACCCTAGAATGAAGATTCTCGTATCTAACGACGACGGGTACTTAGCGACCGGAATCACCGTGCTGGCCGATGCGCTGTCGAAAATCGCTGACGTGGTGGTGGTTGCGCCGGATCGCAATCGCTCCGCTGCCAGCAGTTCTCTGACACTGGACGCTCCATTGCGTGTCACCAAGGTTGCTGACGATCGTTTCACTGTGAATGGCACGCCATCGGACTGCGTGCATCTCGCCTTGAGTGGATTCCTGAATCAAGAGCCTGATCTGGTTGTTTCCGGAATCAACCACGGAGCAAATCTTGGCGATGACGTAATCTATTCCGGTACGGTTGCTGCGGCACTGGAGGGGCGTTTTCTGGGCTTTCCCACGATTGCTGTCTCGCTCGTCGGCGATAAGCTGCAACACTTCGCGACCGCGGCGCAGGTCGCCTGTGAGCTGGTCAGCCGCCTGGAGCGATCAACGTTGCCTTCCGATATCATCCTGAACGTGAATGTGCCTGACAAGCCGCGTAGTGAGATCACCGGAATTGTCGCAACCCGCCTGGGCTTTCGCCATAAGTCCGAGCCCATCGTTAAAGCAAAAGATGCGCACGGTCGGAATATCTACTGGATAGGGCCAGCGGGTCCGGGGCAGGATGCCGGAGAGGGCACCGATTTTCATGCGATCGAGCAGGGCGCCGTTGCGGTAACGCCGCTGAAAGTCGATTTGACGCGACACGATTCTGTGACGCCGTTATCGGAGTGGTTGGGTAGTGATTGATGCAAAGGGTGTTCGCGGCATCGGCATGACCTCGGCGCGGACACGCGATCGACTGGTGCAGCGGCTGCGGGACCAGGGTATCCGTTGGGACCCGGTGCTTAATCAGATTCGCAATGTACCGCGGCACCTGTTTGTTGACGAAGCGTTGGCTAGCCGCGCCTATGAAGACACCGCACTGCCAATCGGCCTGGGCCAGACGATTAGCCAGCCGTTTGTTGTTGCGCGCATGACTGAGGCGCTGTTGCAGGAATTTACCGGCGAGAAGGTTCTCGAAATCGGTACTGGATGTGGCTATCAAACCGCTGTCATGGCGCCATTGGTCAAGCAAATCTACTCGGTCGAACGCATTCCGGAATTGTTACGCAAGACACGCCAGCGCTTGCGCGATCTTGATATATACAACGTTCAGTTCCGTCCAGGTGACGGCTGGGAGGGCTGGTCAAAATACGGTCCGTACGATGGAATCATCGTGACTGCCGCAGCGACGGAGTTGCCGCAACGACTGCTGGAGCAATTGGCGCCGGGTGGCCGCATGGTTATTCCAATTGGGCCAGCCGGTAATCAGGAGCTTATGTTTGTTGCGCGCAAAGGTAATACGTTCGAACAAGTGTCCCTGGGGCTGGTTAGTTTTGTTCCACTAGTTCATGGAAAAGCTTGATAAAAATCATGAGAATACAGTTGATTTGTAATGTAAATACTTTCATCAGGCGACTGGCTCGCCGCAGGGTGGCGCGCTGGTGAAACTGTTTGCCCCGCTTTATGAGCGTGTGCTGGACTGGTCCAGACACCGCCATGCCGAGCGATATCTCGCCGCGCTGAGCTTTGCGGAGTCGTCGTTCTTTCCGATTCCTGTGGACGTCATGCTGGCGCCGATGTGCCTTGCGGAGCGCAAGAAAGCATTCCGCTACGCCCTCGTTGCGATGGTGTTTTCAGTATTGGGCGGCGCAGCCGGATACGCGATTGGCTATCTTGCGTTTGAGGCGATTGAGCCCTGGCTCAAGGAGTCGCATTACTGGGGTGCGTATCAAACCAGTCGCGCCTGGTTTGACAGCTATGGCTTTTGGGCCGTGTTCATTGCCGGCTTCTCGCCGATACCTTACAAGGTCTTTACGATCGCGGCTGGCGTCGCTGCGTTGGGTTTCCCCGGATTCATGCTCGCTTCATTCATAGGCCGCGGGGCTCGCTTTTTCCTCGTCGCAGGGTTGGTTGTGCTGGGTGGAGACAAGCTTGAGTCGACACTGGAAAAATACGTCGAAGCTCTGGGTTGGGCTGTCGTCGTTGTCGCCGGTCTGATTATCGCGTGGTTAATGGTCAGAGGCTGATGGCGAATCACCGGCAGCAGGGGGTTCGTGGCTCGCAAATTCGACTTGCCGTTGTCTTTGTTGCGATGTGCTTCATGGCATCGTGCGGATCAACGACGGCTTGGGATGACCCCGCGGACACGCACATTGTTCGCTCAGGTGAGACGCTGTTTTCGATCGCTTTTCGCTATGGAAAAGACCCTGCCGATGTGGCCCGCTGGAACAGGCTCGGCGATGGCTCGCTCATTTATCCGGGACAAGTTATCCGCCTGACGCCGACCTCGGGACAAGCAACCAGAGCGGCTTCCAGCAGCAATACGACCACGCCAAAGCCACTGCCAAAGATCCCGTCACAGCCACCACCACCGTGGACATGGCCAACGAATGGCAGAGTCAGTGTCGTTTTTGGCGGAAAGCCAGGCACTGGGACTGGGATTCTCATTGATGGCAAAGCCGGGCAATCAATAGTGGCCGCGGCATCCGGTCATGTTGTCTACGCGGGTAGTGGACTGATTGGTTATGGTCAGCTTATTATTATCAAGCATAACGACACCTACCTGAGTGCCTACGGGTACAACGCTTCGCTGCTGGTCAAAGAAGGTTCAACAATAATGAAAGGCCAGCGCATAGCGACCATGGGTGAGGGGCCGGAACGCAAGCCGCGACTGCATTTTGAAATCAGACGTAATGGTGAGCCGGTTAACCCGCGACAGTATCTGCCAGCGAGGTAATGCGACTTCAGTCTGAGATCTTCGCAGCGCTTCTTGTGACGCTGGGAGAAGCTCGTGCGTGATTCGAACCATCAGGACATACAGACGAAGCGTTCGCCGACTTCCGCTGCGGCAGTTGCTGATCATCCAGCACGCGTGGCAAAGAACGGAATTGCCAAAAATAATGTCGTGTCTTCCCAGGCGCACGATGCGACTCATCTATATCTAAGCGAAATTGGCGGCGCGCCGCTGCTGAGTGCAGACGAAGAAAAACATTTCTCCCGATTGGCGCTTCGCGGTGATGTGGCCGCGCGGCAGCGCATGATCGAGAGCAATCTTCGGCTGGTTGTGAATATATCCAGGCGCTATCTGAAGCGGGGATTGCCCCTGTTAGATCTGATCGAAGAGGGTAATCTCGGCCTGATTCACGCCGTCAAGAAATTCGATCCTGAACGAGGTTTTCGCTTCTCAACTTACGCAACCTGGTGGATCCGCCAGGCCATCGAGCGCGCCATCATGAATCAGGCTGGGGCAGTTCGCTTGCCTATCCACATTATCAAAGACATTAATTGCTGTTTACGCGCAAGTCGCAGAATTCGAGAGCAGCAAGACACGGCGCCAACGGCCGCCGAGATAGCGACGTTCTTGCAGCGAGATGTTGCTCAGGTCGAGCGCCTGTTGGCACTGCATGACCGGGTGGTCGTCAGATCAGGGGGCAGCGACGACAGTGGTGGTCCGCTGGACTTGCTGCCGGCCCGAAGAAGTTCTGAGCCGCCGCGGCAAGCGCAGAAGGATGATGTTGATGCGATTGTTGAGCATTGGGTATGTGAACTCGAAGAAAAGCAGCGGGCAGTTGTTGAACGCCGCTTCGGTCTGCATGGCTACCGTCGGGCTACACTGGAGCAGATTGGCGCGGATATTGGATTAACACGGGAACGTGTTCGTCAGATCCAGCTTGATGCTCTGAAAAATCTACGCGAAATGCTGGAAAGCCATGGTATTCGTGGCGACGTGATACTGGATTGACCCGCCGAGTGGATTGAGTCTGTGTAATCGGTTCCGTGGTAATGGGGGCCTTGCAAATCAGCTTGGGGCTGGCGTGCAATACAACACCGCAGCAACAGATCGTCCTTCACTCGCAAGCACGTTGAAAGTGCGGGCTGCCGCCGCAGTATCCATAAATTCCAGGCCGACTCCACGGCGGGCGAGCGCGAATATCAACTCCCGTGGCGGAAAGATATTCTTCGGCCCGGTACCTAAAACAATGACTTCGGGATCGGATGCAAGTAGCCGATCGAAATGAGCTGCATGAAGTTCTGCAATCGGCTCTTCCGACCAGTCATCGATGATGCCGCCGCCGGCTATAGCGATCGTCTGGCGATAGGTCGTATTGCCAATGCATATTTCCCGCTCGGAGACACTACGAATCGTGACCGTAGTCGGGGTTTCTTGAGTGATTTTCAAAACAAATTATCGCTTTCTTCTCAGGCGTGAAGTTGCCATGATACAAGTCAAACAACGTCGGGTCAGTGATCGTTTACCCGCTGCAAATACAACAAAATTCATGCGGAAATAAAAGTGGCGCTATCTTATGACAAATCGGCGGCGGTTGTCGTACTGCCTGCTGTCGGCGGCGGACGACTGCAAAACGGTCGATTGCGGCGCTGGTTGGCGAAGTCCTCGCCGCAACGAATGACAGAGCCAGCCGAGTTGCTGGCATGCATTCTGCAAGAGCTGAGAATGCCGTGTCCGCAATCGGGTCTTGCAGCTTTGCGGATGTGGGGGCAAACCGGCGACAAACCCAGTGCATGGGTTGCTGCAGCAGAACCGGTGTACCTGGAGCCGCGGCTTGATCACCTTTGCCTGCATTCGCAAACCAGTGAAACGGTACCAACGTCGGATCTGCGCCCGCTGTTCGATCACCTGCAACGCTCACTCGCGGATGATTCCGCCTTTGGGTTTGCTCGAATCGGATCCTGTGGCTACGTTAGTGCGACGGATCCTATGGCAACGGCCAGTTACCCGGCCTATGCCGTCGATCAGCAAAAGCCGGATGAGTACATGCCGAGCGGTGATGATGCAGCAAGTTATCGCAATCTGATCAGCGAAATCGAGATGGCGCTGCATGACCATGAAGTCAATCTGCTGCGGCAGGCGATTGGGCGATCGCCAGTCAACTCTTTGTGGTTGTGGGGTGGCGGACCTGCACCGGAGCAGAAAACGGTTCCGCATCCACCGCTGTTTGCCGACGATCCGTTGCTGACCGGTTATTGGTACAGCAATACTGGCGTTGCCGCGCCCTGGCCCGGATCGATTAGCGCGTGTCTTGAGGCTTCAGTAAGTGGCTTTGTGGCGGTAGTAGCCGAAAGCGTGAACGATGCTGAGAGTTTGGAAAGCTGCCTTGCCGAGTTGCGCGACGCGCTTAAGCTTGGCCGATTGAGCCGCCTGACATTGATTTTCCGAGATGGCATTAAAGTCAATGTTGAAAAGCGAGACTCACTGCGTTTTTGGGGTCAAAGATCATCGCTACTCGATGACGTGGAATCATGAAACAAGCGCGGCCGATACTGCAGAGACCTGAGCCTGACCCGCAAACACTTGCGCAGTTGTCTGAACAGGAACCGTTGTTTGCTCGTCTATACGCGGTGCGTGGTGTTACGGCCAGCTCTCAGCTTGATTATTCACTAGCCGGACTGGCTCCGATCAGTTCACTTGAGAACATAGATGTGGCTGTTGATTTATTGCAGCAGCATCGCGAGGGCAAGGTCATTGTCGTTGGTGATTTTGATGTCGATGGTGCGACAAGTACGGCACTGATGCTCCGCTGTCTGCGGGCGTTCGGATTTGCCGACGTCGATTACCTGGTGCCGAATCGTTTTGAGTACGGCTACGGCCTGACCCCGGAAATCGTGCGCGTTGCCGCACAGCGAAAGCCGACCTTGCTGGTGACAGTCGATAATGGGGTATCCAGCATCGATGGTGTTCGGGAAGCAAACTCCCTGGGTATTCCCGTGTTGGTTACTGACCATCATTTGCCGGGGAGCGAGCTTCCGGATGCGGCCGTCATTGTGAACCCGAATTTGCACGGCAGTCAGTTTGCGAGTCGCAACCTTGCGGGGGTGGGTGTCGCCTTCTACCTGATGGCGGCGTTGGGAAGAGCACTGCAGGATAGCGGCGTTGAGAACGCCGCAAAAATTCCCGCCAGGTACCTCGATCTGGTTGCGCTGGGTACAGTCGCTGACGTGGTGCCACTTGACCACAACAATCGTATTCTGGTGCAACAGGGTTTACAGCGTATGCGAGCAAGCAAGCTTGTTGCCGGCGTGCGCGCTCTGTTGACACAGTCGGGGCGCCAGCTTGCGAAGGTAGTCAGCACTGATCTTGGCTTTGTTGTCGGGCCACGAATTAACGCCGCTGGTCGACTTGAAGATATGTCAGTTGGTATCGAGTGCCTGTTGACAGATGACGACGCTGTCGCTGCCGAACATGCGCGTGTGCTCGACCAGATTAATAGCGAACGTCGCGAAATCGAGGCTGGCATGCGCGAGCAGGCATTCGCCTACGTGGACAGTCTGAATGCGCGGGACTGGCCACCCTGTGTCTGCGTATTTGACAAGTCCTGGCATCAAGGTGTTGTCGGTTTGGTCGCTGCGCGGGTCAAAGAGCGATGCCATCGACCGGTAATCGCCTTCGCTCGTGAAGCCAGTGGGATGCTTAAAGGTTCGGCGCGTTCTGTTGCCGGCGTGCATGTGCGTGACCTGCTCGAGGCAGTCGCCAGCGCCAGCCCCGGTTTGATTGACAAGTTTGGCGGTCACGCAATGGCAGCCGGGCTGACCATCGCTGAGCGAGACTTCGATCAGTTTCGTCGCACCGCCGCGCAGCAATTACTGCGCCTGTACCCGGATGCGGATTTCAGTGGCGCCATTGTGAGCGACGGTGGGCTGCCCGAGTCAGCGCTCAATTTGCGTTTCGCCAAGTCACTGCGCGAGGCCGGTCCGTGGGGGTCGGGTTTTCCGGAGCCTGTCTGGAATGGCGATTTCACGGTCGTTGAGCAACGTACCGTTGGAGAAAATCACCTGAAGTTGCGCGTTCGACCGGCCGGTGGTGGAAGTATTGTTGATGGCATCGCATTCAATCAGGCGGGCGGGGCGTACCGAGGTACGGTGCGGCTGGCGTACAAACTGGATGTCAACGAATTTCGAGGTGTCGAGACGGCGCAACTCATTGTTGAGCAAATCGCTGCTCTGCATGCAGCCGACGCATGATAATATCGCGCGTTTTCCGCGACGGACCAGAATAATGGAAGTTAGTCACATCAGGCAGTCAATCACAGATCTCGACGAGCGCAGCACTGCGTTGAGGGGGTATCTTTGACTACGACGGCAAAGCGGAACGACTGACTGAGGTCCAGCGCGAGCTGGAGCAGCCAGACGTATGGAATGATCCAGATCGCGCTCAGGCACTTGGCCAGGAACGGTCGCAACTTGAGCAGATTGTCGGTCTGCTTGATGAGATGTCATCGGGCCTTGGTGAGGCGGCCGAATTGCTCAATCTCGCTGTCGATGAGGATGATAGCGATACTGCGACAGAGGTTTCGCGGGACCTCGCCGCGTTCGAATCACGTCTTGCGGTACTTGAGTTTCGCCGTATGTTCTCCGGCGAAATGGATGCCAACAGTGCCTACCTGGATATCCAGTCGGGTGCTGGCGGGACGGAGGCGCAAGACTGGGCCGAAATGATGCTGCGCATGTATTTGCGTTGGGCAGAAGCGCATGGATTCAAGGCTGAAGTCATTGAGGCATCAGCTGGCGAAGTAGCCGGCATAAAAAGCGCGACCGTACACGTGGTGGGCGAGTATGTTTACGGCTGGCTGCGCACTGAAACCGGGGTGCACCGACTGGTACGCAAATCACCATTTGATTCCAGCAATCGTCGACACACATCATTTGCGTCTGTATTCGTCTCTCCTGAAGTCGATGACAATATCGATATTGAGATTGATCCTTCAGATCTTCGCATTGATGTTTATCGTGCCAGTGGAGCGGGAGGCCAACACGTCAATCGGACGGAGTCGGCGGTGCGAATTACCCACCTCCCAACCAACCTTGTCGTGCAGTGTCAGAATGATCGGTCACAGCACAAGAACAAAGCCACTGCCATGAATCAGCTCAAAGCGAAACTGTATGAGCATGAGATGCAGAAACGCCGGGCTGAAGCATCAATCGTTGAAGACAGTAAAGCGGATGTTGGATGGGGCAGCCAGATCCGCTCCTATGTGCTTGATCAAAGTCGCATCAAGGATTTGCGTACCGGCGTAGAAACCGGTAACACTCAGGCTGTACTTGATGGCGGTCTGGATAGTTTTATCGAAGCCAGTCTCAAGCAAGGACTGTAAACGTAGCTGAAAACGGAAAACCAGTGACAGACGAAACAAAAGCAGACGAAAGTAAGTTAATCGCCGAGCGGCGCCGCAAGCTGGGTGAGTTGCGTGCGCAAGGCAATGCGTATCCAAATGACTTTCGCCGCAACGCGATTGCGGAAGAATTGCATCAGTCGTATGGCGGACATGAAGACGAGCACCTGCGTGATGAAAATATTCAGGTGAATGTTGTTGGCAGAATGATGGCAAAGCGGGTCATGGGGAAGGCCAGCTTTGTGAAGCTGCAGGATCGGTCCGGGCAAATTCAGGCTCGCTTTGAACGCGATCGACTGGCAGACGGGATATACCAGGACTTCAAGAAGTGGGACGTCGGTGACATTGTGGCCGTCCGCGGCTCGCTGTTTCGAACCAAGACTGGCGAACTCACTGTTATGGCGGACGAGATCCGTCTGATGACCAAATCACTGCGCCCATTGCCCGAGAAGTTTCATGGCCTGGCGGATCAGGAGACACGGTATCGACAGCGTTATGTCGATCTGATCATGAGCGATGACAGTCGCAGGGTTTTTCGCACTCGTTCAGCGGTGGTTGCCTATGTTCGGGCTTTTCTGGATGCGCAGGATTATCTGGAAGTAGAGACACCGATGATGCAAACAACGCAAGGCGGTGCCATCGCACGGCCTTTCAAGACGCATCACAACGCGCTGGATATGCCCTTGTTCCTGCGTATCGCGCCGGAGCTAAATCTCAAGCGGTTGATCGTTGGTGGTTTTGAACGTGTTTACGAAATCAACAGAAACTTTCGCAATGAGGGCGTATCGACACAGCATAATCCTGAGTTCACGATGCTCGAGCTGTACCGTGCCTACGCCGACTACGAAGACCTGATCGCAATGACCGAGGCGCTTTTGCACGGCATGTCAGACTCCGTTCTTGGCACGTCGGAAGTCACATACCAAGGTGAGACTTTCGATTTTTCGACGTCTTTTGCACGGATGACCGTTGCCGAAGTGATTATGCATTTCAATCCGGATCTCGATGAATCAAGACTGCGGGACAGAGATTACCTGGTCGGCGTTTGCGAATCTCTTGATATACCGATCAAGGAAAATGACGGCGCCGGCAAATTGCAGATCGAAATTTTTGAAAAGACCGGTGAAGCAAATTTACGCCAGCCGACATTTATCACGCAGTACCCAACCGAGGTATCGCCGTTATCGCGCTGCAATGATGATGACCCGTTCCTGACGGATCGTTTCGAGTTCTTCATAGCGGGTCGCGAAATAGCGAACGGTTTTTCTGAGCTGAATGACCCGGAAGATCAGGCTGCACGTTTCCGCGCCCAGGTGGCCAATGCCGCAGCCGGCGATGATGAGGCTATGGCCTTCGATCACGACTACATTCGTGCGCTCGAATACGGCATGCCGCCGACGGCCGGTATTGGCATCGGTATTGACAGACTCGTCATGTTATTGACTGATTCAGCGTCGATACGCGACGTATTGTTATTCCCTCATATGCGCCCTGAGGTATTTGACTGACCGCCAGGTGCAACTTAGAGATTCGCCAATGCGACGTATTCCAGCGACGCTCCGTTGACGCTCAGGTCCGAAGAGAGCTTGTCGGTCGGTACAACGGCTAGCATATCCTTGCCGATCGCGTTGATTACTTCTCCAATATCGCGTTGCCCGTCAGATACTTTGTCGCCCGGGTTGACCGCGGTGGAGCTACGAAACCGGTAGCTGCGGCGTTTGCTCGCGCCACGATAGTGAGTCCGGGCCACAATTTCCTGGCCCGTATAGCAACCCTTGTCAAAACTGATAGCGTTGAGCAAGTCGAGATTCAGCATGTGTGGCGTGAATTTTTCTGACTGTGCGAGCCAGATCTCGGGCATCCCCAAATGGATCTGCTGTTGCAACCATGCGTTGAGACCGGAGCTGGTGTTCTCGATCCCGGCAGCAGGGGGCACGGGTTCAAGGTTGAGTTCGACTTTTGAACGAAATCGAAACATGGTTAGCCGTTGCAAAATACTGGCGGACATTTCACTCGGCAAGACGAGGCCGAAGCCGCCTTCGATCGCGAGCACCTGTAGCAAGCAAATGACTCGTCCCTTGGGATTGCACCAGGCGGCGAGCAGCGGATTATCGCTGGCCGCTGCCGTGATGTCGTTGCTCAATTGCCCCTGCAGGAAAGCCTCGGCATCGTCGCCACGCACAGCGATCATAGAATAAGGTAGCTCTGACATAGGGTCGTGTGATCTCCGGATCTGTAAATCGGTTTCGTTTCGGTCATGCAGAGCACGTCTGCGTCTGGCATAATTTGACCATGAAACAGCCACCCGCCGAAAGCAAACCAGTCACCGACAATGAGGCCGAATTGGCAGGAAACAACGCTAGCCACGAATCCAGCCAGGATGTCTCGGATGATCCGGTTCCCAACACCCGTGCTGAGCCGAAGCCGAAAGAAGTCGGCGGGCGTGATGGACCCGACCCCACGAGATTCGGGGATTGGGAAAAAGGTGGACGGTGTATCGACTTCTAGCATTAAGCAGGGTGGCAAGCCCGTTGAGCATCATCCTTGTACGGCGCGAATTTTCAGGGATAATGCGGCTAGCTTGCTCCAACAGGGATTACCACAAGAAGTGACTGCATGAATGATTCCGGACGGCCTTTATCGCCGCATATCTCAATTTACCGCTGGCCAATCACGATGACCCTCTCGATTCTGCACCGCGCAACCGGTGTGGCGATGTCATTTGGGCTTATTGTCATGGCGATCTGGCTGCTGGCTGCCGCGACGAGCGCGGACAAATACAACGAGTTCCTCGCAATCCTCAGCTCAGTTCCCGGCCAGATCTTATTGATAGGCTGGAGTTTCTCGTTTTTCTTTCACCTGATGAATGGTATTCGCCATCTTTTCTGGGATACAGGGCATGGATTTGAAAAGCAGCAAGCCAATGCCTCAGCATGGTTCGTGATTGTTACGGCAATTCTCCTGAACGCGATACTCTGGCTGGTGCTGCTATGAGCCTGCAATCTCCATTGGGCCGCGTGTTGGGGCTCGGCACGGCCAAAGACGGGACCGACCATTTTTGGGCGCAGCGAGTGTCTGCGGTGGCGCTGATATTTCTGGGCATATGGTTCATAGGCGCTGTAGTGATAGGCGGCAACCTTGCGTACGCGGACTTGCAGGTATTTATCGCAAATCCGCTGAACGGCATCTTGCTGTTAATTTTGTGCGTGGTGGTCGCATTTCATTCTAGCCTGGGTGTGCAGGTTGTTATTGAAGACTACGTGCACGCGCCGGCTACGAAAGTTGTCTCTCTGCTGCTGTCAAAATTTGCCCATTTATTTGTGGCAATCACGACTGTTTACGCAATTTTAAAGATTGGAATCGGCGCATGAGCGATTATAGTTTTATTGATCACAGCTACGACGTAATCGTCGTTGGCGCCGGCGGTGCGGGCTTGCGCGCCACATTCGGCCTGGCCGAAGCAGGTTTCAAGACAGCTTGTATCAGCAAGGTATTCCCAACGCGAAGCCATACTGTGGCAGCGCAGGGCGGTATCAGTGCCGCGCTCGGCAACATGGGCGAAGATGATTGGCGCTGGCATATGTATGACACGATCAAGGGTTCAGACTGGCTCGGCGATCAGGACGCGATCGAGTACATGTGCAAAGAAGCACCGGATGCGGTCATCGAGCTTGAGCACTACGGTGTACCGTTCTCGCGCACCGAAGATGGAAAGATCTATCAGCGCCCTTTCGGCGGCATGACCACGCATTATGGTGAGGGCACCGCACAACGTACCTGCGCCGCGGCGGATCGTACCGGTCACGCAATGCTGCACACCCTCTATCAACAGTCTCTGAAGCACGACGCGGAGTTCTACATTGAGTATTTCGCCGTTGACCTGATCATGGAGGACGACGTCTGTAGAGGCGTCGTTGCGATTGATATGGCGACCGGCAAATTGCATCGCTTTCGTTCGCATAAAGTAATTCTCGCAACGGGCGGCTATGGCCGTTCTTACTTCTCGTGTACCTCGGCACACACCTGTACCGGCGACGGATCCGGGATGGTGCTGCGCGCAGGCTTGCCGGTTCAGGACATGGAGTTTGTACAGTTTCACCCTACCGGTATTTATGGTGCTGGCATGCTGATTACCGAAGGTGTGCGCGGCGAGGGTGGCTATCTCACCAATGCAGACGGTGAACGATTCATGGAGCGGTATGCACCGAACGCCAAGGACCTCGCATCCAGAGATGTCGTCAGTCGTTCCATGACCATAGAAATTCGTGAAGGGCGCGGCGTCGGGCCGGAGAAAGACCACATATTCCTGCACCTTGAGCATCTGGGCCCAGAGGTTATTGAAGAGCGGTTGCCGGGTATTGCTGAATCTGCCCGAATATTTGCAGCCGTTGACGTCACCAAAGCGCCAATACCAGTCTTGCCGACCGTGCACTACAACATGGGCGGGATACCTGCGAACTTCAACGGTGAGGTGGTCACCAGCAAGGATGGTAATCCTGAATCGGTTGTGCCCGGGCTCATGGCAGTCGGCGAGGCGGCTTGTGTGTCCGTGCATGGTGCGAACCGGCTTGGCTCCAATTCGCTGCTCGACCTGGTCGTATTTGGCCGCGCAGCAGCGCACTACTGTGCTGAATCGATGACGCCAGGTGGGCGACACAAAGACTTTGCCGATACTGCGGGGCAAAACAGTGTTGATCGCATAGATCGCTTGCGCAATGCGGACGGCAGCCGGTCAACGGCTGAGATCCGACTGGAAATGCAGAAAGTGATGCAGAACCATGCGGCAGTATTTCGCACCGGCGAATCGCTCGGCGAAGGTGTTGAGCTCCTCAAGAAGACCTTTGCCGCGCTCGGCGATGTGAAAGTTTCTGATCGATCAATGATCTGGAATACGGATCTTGTAGAGACCATGGAACTTGAAAATCTCATGCTGAACGCGACGGCGACCATTCAGTCTGCTGCAAACCGCCTGGAGAGCCGAGGCGCGCATGCGCGCGAGGACTATGCGGATAGAGACGACGTGAACTGGATGAAACATACACTGGCCTGGGTCGACGAGGCCGGCAGCGTCGAGTTTGATTATCGGCCGGTGCACATGGATACGTTGACCGATGAAGTGGACACTGTCCCACCGAAAGCACGTGTTTACTAGCGGTCTACCAAGGAGCTCGGAAGTTGGCTGAATTCAGGTTACCCAAGAACTCGCGAATCAGAAAAGGCAAGCATTTTGCTGCCGCAAATGGTTCCGACAACGTCAAACGCTTTGCCGTTTACCGTTACGATCCGGACAGCGGCGAAAACCCGCGGGTCGATACCTACGAAATCGATATGAACAGTTGTGGGCCGATGATTCTCGATGCTCTCATCAAGATCAAGAATGAAATTGATCCGACACTGACATTCCGTCGTTCATGCCGCGAAGGGATCTGCGGCTCTTGCGCCATGAATATTGACGGTGGCAACACGCTGGCATGCACGCTCGCAGTCGATAGCGTCAAAGGCGATGTCAAAATCTATCCATTGCCGCATATGCCGGTCGTCAAGGACCTCGTGCCTGACCTGACCAATTTCTATGCTCAGTACGCGTCGATCAAACCCTGGTTGCAAACCCGCAGTGCGCCGCCGCCAGATCAGGAGCGGCTGCAGAGCAAGGAAGAGCAGGAACTGATCAATGAGCCTGCTGCCTGTATTCTGTGCGCTTGCTGTTCGACCAGCTGTCCAAGCTATTGGTGGAACAGCGACCGTTATCTTGGGCCAGCTGCGCTTCTTGCAGCCTACCGCTGGCTGGTCGACAGCCGCGATGATGCGACTGGCGAACGACTCGATGAATTGGAAGACCCATTCCGCTTGTACCGGTGTCATACCATCATGAATTGCACGCAAACATGCCCGAAGGGGCTGAATCCTGCGCAAGCCATTGCCGAAACCAAAAAGATGCTGGTAGAACGACGTCATTGACGACGGCTCATATCGCACCTTTATGTGCGCGGAGTTGAAGCCAGCTTGCCCCTCTCCTGTGGTTTTCTTCGCTTGTATTGACTCGGTTAGTAGCGGTAAATAGATGCTTGAATCCAGGCTCAGGTGGCAATGTCGACGCGGTATGCGTGAGCTCGACGAATTGCTGCTGCAATATCTTGAGAATCAGTACGCGGCGACAAACGAGTCCGATAAAGAGGCATTTCGATCACTTTTGGAGCTACCCGACCCGGTTCTGAATGAGTATCTGTTGCAGCGTGTGCGGCCTGCCTCGGAACCCGTCTCGCGTGTCGTCGATATTATTCTCAAGCGAACTCCAGCCTGAGCCGGTGTTACGACTGGCGGTGCAGATCACAGCTCTGGTCGCAGCGACTGTGGGACTGGCGGTGATCATTGGCATGCCAGTCGGCGGTGGCTGGAGAGGGAGCGCCTGCTTGCTTTGGTTGCTGCTTTGCAGACACGAGTTGACGACAATTCGGCGCGCATATGCGCGCTTTGAGAGGATTCGAGTCGATTGCAGCGGTTCCGTAGAGCTGTTCACGTTTGGCGGCCAAAGGCACACCGCAGTCCTATTGCCAGGCAGCGTTTTGCTGCCGCGATGCGGCTGGTTACGATTCGAGCTCGAAGATGGCTGCAAGTTTGGCGAGTTAGTACGGGGCGATAGCGGCAAGAACAAGCAATGGCGGCGCCTGCAGGTGATTTGGAGACACTTGGGTGCTAGCGCATGAAGCTGCTACCATTCACTGGCAGATTGGCTTTCAAGACGGGCCGCTCCAAGGATGCAGACCTAATTCACAAAATGCGCACAAATAGCCCTTTTTTCAGAGAACTTTCGACAGCTGGCCCGGTCTATCCCGGAGTCAGGCTGTGGTGTTGCGGCGTAAGCGGGGCATTTGCGCATGTCCGGTGAGCCTACCGACATACAACTGGTCAAACGCGTCCAGAAAGGAGACAAGGGTGCGTTTGATTTGCTGGTACTCAAGTACCAGCACAAGATCGTCAATCTGGTGATGCGCTATGTGCGCGATCCTGAGATGGCGCTCGATATTACGCAGGACGCGTTTATCAAGGCGTACAGGGCTTTGCCGCGGTTTCGCGGAGATAGTGCGTTTTATACTTGGCTGTATCGGATTGCTGTAAATACCGCCAAGAACTATCTGGCTGCGCAGCGGCGGCGGCCAATGGACATAGAACTGGATCTGCAGGACCCGGAACAATACGATTTGCATGCGAAGCTAAAGGAGTCAGACACGCCGGAAGGGGTGACAATTAGCAACGAGTTACAACAAACATTGGAGCGAGCCATCGCGGCGCTGCCGGAAGATCTTAGAACAGCGATCATCTTGCGCGAGCTGGATGGCATGAGTTATGAAGAAATTGCACAGACGATGGATTGTCCAGTCGGTACCGTGCGATCTAGAATATTCAGGGCCCGGGATGCTATTGGCAAAAAAGTCGGGGTCGTGATCAGGTGAGTTTGCAGCGATTTGGCTGCATTGGGTGAGTACAGGTTGGTGAATTATGAATGATGCTATAAGAATGCAGGTATCAGCATTTGTTGATGGCGAGCTGCCGTCGAATGAGGCTGAAATGTTGTTGCGGCGGATGAGTCAGGATGCCGAATTGCGACAACAATTTGCGGAATATCTTGCGACCGGTCGTTTGCTTCGTGGCGAGCGCAGCATCGCGGGCATGGACCGTCTGCGAGACAGGATCGCAGCCCAGATCGACGAGAAACCATTGCAGGAGACGTCCGATGTTGCTGTTAGCGAGGCGCCGCGCTTCGTGCGACCGTTGGTCGGTGTTGCAATAGCGGCAACCGTAGCCCTGGCTGCAATTTTTGGGCTACAGCAGAACGTTTTCATTGCCGAAGAGGGTGCCGCTCCGAGCGGTGCTGTTGCAGGAAACGACGTGGAGGAAATCTATACGGTGCCTGACGCGACAGACGACACGTTGCTCGAGTATCGCTTGCGACATGGCGGATCGTCGCTAGGTCTCAGTGACAGTAGCGTTGATTCGCGACTGGTATCGCAAGTTCGCGAAGGGCAACTTATTGAGGTGGATGCCAGTGACGCGGAGACGACTGACGCCGACGAAGAAGATGCGGTTGTCGAGTCGGTCGATACATCTGCTGCAGAGTCTCAGTAGCTTATTGTGATCCGACTCAGGCAACAATTTTCCATGACAAGGCGGACGATGGCAGCAGTCGCACTCTTGTTGTCGGTCGCCGCGGTTTCTGCTTCTGAACAACCCAGCGACTGGTTGAATCGTATGGCTTCAGCCGTACAGACGAGCAGTTATGAGGGCACAGTTTTGCGTATGCAGGACGGCGAAATTCAAGCGCTAAAGGTCGTGCGTACAGTGTCGGATGGAGTCATCCGAGAGCGAATGCTGATACAGGAAGGTAACGGTCTGGAAATTATTCGGAATGGCGATGAAGTTCATTGCATCCTTCCGGATGAAAAGTCGGTGGTGATTGCGGAATGGGATGATCAAAGCACGCTGTTTTCCTCGCTGCCACCCGCGGACATTCAATTTGGCAATGAATATGATGTTTCAATCGTGCGCAAAGAGCGTGTTGCCGGCCGCATAGCAGCGCTGCTGGCAATTCGACCGCACGACAATTTTCGATATGGCCACAAAATCTGGCTGGATGTTGAGACGGGATTTCCGCTACGTGCCTTGATATACGCGGGCGACGGGACGACCATTGAGGAAGTCAAATTCGCTGATATTGATCTTGACGGCGTAATTCCGGTCAGCGCGCTGGAACCCTCTTACAGTACCGAGAATTACCGCTGGTTTACGCAGCCCAGTCGGACGATCGGGAGTACTGTCGATTCTGACTGGACGAATGACGAATTGCCGGTCGGTTTTCGTCTGCTATCGACAAAAGAAGTGGAGCTTCCAGGGTCAGATCTTCCGGTGACTCACCTCTTGTACGGTGATGGGCTGGCCGAGATATCGGTGTTTATAGCGCTGCAATCTGAGAGCAAAGAACCTCAGGGTACCAGCGAAGGAGCACTGAATACTTACAGCATAGACGTTGCCGAATTCAGGGTGACTGCGATGGGCGAAGTTCCGTCAGCTGCGGTCGAACAAATCGCCACGTCGATGCGTAAACCGTAGCTCGGGCTCTGGCAGGAAACAAACCCGACTTGGCGATCAGGCCGTGACTATGCTCAAAGCAGGCCCTGCAGGACGTTGGCAATGAATAGCGCACAAGGCCAGATAATATCCCTTTCAAGAAATGAGCTCGGTACTCGGGCTGTGGTTGCTGTTGACGCTGCAGCGGCCTGTCCACGGTGTGCATCGGGAAAAGGATGTGGGGCTGCATTGCTCGGCGGTGAGATGCGGCGTGTTGAAGTACTCGTTCCGGATGGTGTGAGTGTTGATAAAGGCGACGTTGTGGCAATTACGATGAGTTCGGAAAGTCTGCTGCAAGCCTCGTTGCTTATTTACGGGCTACCGTTGATCGCAGCGCTATTGGGCGCAGCTGCTGCCTACGGATTGTCATTGAGCGATGCCGCCGCAGCGTTGATGGCTGTCGCCGGGCTGACAGCGGGTATTGTGATTGCACGTCGTCGAGTCTCCCGGCTGCGTTGTTTGCAGCAATTCGTGCCGATCGTCACAAGTTGCGTGCAAAAGGCCGTTTAGTGACCGCGCTGCCAACTCTGCACGTCTATAGCAGGCAAGGCTGCCACTTGTGCGAAGTACTGATTGAGGAGCTGCTGCCGCTGATTCGTGGCTACATGGAACTCGACGTTCGTGACGTGGATAGCCTTGAAGAATGGCGTCAGGCGTATGATATTCGTATCCCGGTGGTCGAGTTTGAGGACGAGTTTGTCTGTCAATACACGCTCGATCGTGCTGCTTTGCGCCGAATCATCGATAAGATCGCCGATTCGGATGCACTTTCTGGCTAATCTTGGCGCCGAAGTCGGTATACTTCGCCGCTGCAAAAAGGCCCTGCCGACCCGCTAATCCATGAAACTAATTCGTAACTTCTCAATTATCGCGCATATTGATCACGGCAAGTCGACGCTTGCCGATCGGTTTATTCAGCATTGTGGCGGCCTTGCCGACCGCGAGATGTCTGAGCAGGTACTGGATTCGATGGATCTTGAGCGCGAGCGAGGCATCACCATCAAGGCACAGAGCGTGTCACTGGACTACAGCGCGGACAATGGTGAGGTCTATCAGCTGAATTTCATCGACACGCCAGGTCATGTCGACTTTTCCTATGAGGTTTCCCGGTCCCTGGCGGCATGCGAAGGCGCATTGCTCGTTGTCGACGCGGCACAGGGCGTGGAAGCGCAAAGTGTTGCGAACTGCAATACAGCGATCGACCAGGGTCTGGAGGTATTACCGGTCCTGAATAAAATCGATTTGCCGGCCGCGGATTGTGAGCGAGTCATTGCCGAGATTGAAGATATTATTGGCATTGAGGCGCAAGACGCTGTCAGAGTAAGCGCGAAAACGGGTTTGGGTGTGCCGGAATTGCTGGAAACTATTATTCGCAAAATTCCGCCGCCGCTAGGCGACCCGGATGGTGCATTGCAGGCACTGATTATTGATTCTTGGTTCGACAATTACGTGGGTGTTGTTTCTCTGGTGCGAGTTGTCAATGGCAGTTTGCCAAAAGGCAGCAAATTTACCGTCATGTCGACCGGGGTTGCGTACAACGCGGATCGCGTTGGCTGCTTTACGCCGAAAATGGCAGATCGCAGTGAACTGAAGACAGGCGAAGTTGGTTTCGTAATTTCCGGCATCAAAGATATCTACGGCGCACCGGTCGGTGACACATTAACGTTGGCAAGAAAACCTTGTGAGCAGCCGTTGCCCGGCTTCAAACAGGTTCAGCCCAGAGTGTTTGCTGGCCTGTTTCCGATTTCTTCGGATGACTACGAAGACTTTCGTGAAGCACTGCAAAAACTTCGGTTGAATGACGCGGCGCTGCATTTCGAGCCCGAAACATCGGCGGCACTGGGCTTCGGTTTTCGCTGCGGCTTTCTGGGCATGTTGCACATGGAAATCGTACAGGAACGTCTTGAACGTGAGTACAACATCGACCTGATCACAACGGCGCCGACCGTTATATTTGAGATCGTCGATCTCAAGGGCGAGCTCAGATATGTGGACAATCCATCCAAGCTTCCGCCTGCAAACGAAATTGCCGAACTGCGTGAGCCGATCATCATGGCCAATATTCTCGTTCCTGAGAAACATGTTGGTTCTGTCATCAAGCTGTGCATCGAAAAGCGTGGCGTGCAAAAACAACTGCGCTATCTCGGTAGCCAGGTATCACTTGAGTACGAGATTCCACTTGCCGAAGTAGTGCTCGATTTCTTCGACCGGCTCAAGTCGGTCAGTCGCGGGTACGCGTCTTTCGACTACCATTTCGTGCGCTTTGAACCAGCGGAGCTGGTTCGTCTGGATATCTTGATTAATAGAGAACGTGTCGATGCATTATCAATTATTGTGCACCGTGGCAATGCGCAGACGCGTGGCCGCGATCTGGTCGAAAAGATGCGCGAGCTGATTCCGCGGCAAATGTTCGACGTGGCTATTCAGGCAGCGATCGGCGCACAAATTATTTCGCGCAGTACGGTTAAGGCGCTGCGCAAAAATGTCACCGCGAAATGTTATGGTGGCGACATATCGCGAAAGCGGAAATTGCTGGAAAAACAAAAGGCCGGCAAGCGACGGATGAAGATGGTTGGTTCGGTGGAAATTCCGCAGGAAGCATTTCTGGCCGTGTTACGGGTTGATAAGTAATTGAAGAGCAGGGGTTCTCTTGAGCATTAATCTTGCATTGATACTGACTGTATTGACGCTCTTGTCAGGAGTCGTCGTGGCTCTGGATAAGTTCGTCTGGCAAAAGGCTGTTGGCGGTGGAGCTGATTCGAATTTCAAGCTGACGATCGTGGAATACTCGAGGTCGTTTTTTCCGGTCTTGTTGTTTGTTCTGATTATTCGCTCATTTATTTTTGAGCCGTTTCGTATCCCCTCCGGTTCAATGATGCCGACTCTTGTGCAGGGAGATTTTATATTCGTTAAGAAATACGCTTATGGACTGCGCCTGCCGGTAACTGAGGTCAAAGTTATTGAAACAGGGGCGCCGAAGCGTGGTGACGTCGTTGTGTTCCGTCTGCCTTCAGACCCGAGCGTCAACTACATCAAACGTGTAGTTGGTCTACCCGGCGACGAAATCGTCTACGCGCGGCATCGGCTAACTATCAATGGCGTACAAATGGATCTTGAGAAAAACCCCGATGCGACACAGTCGATGCCCAGATTCACCGAGACCCTCGATGTTCGCGAGCATGAAATTCTGATAGGGAGGTCGCAGTCGACTCTGGATAACACTTATCTGGTGCCTGAAGGGCATTACTTCATGATGGGTGATAATCGTGACAACAGTCGGGATAGCCGTTATATCGGTGCTATCCCGGAGTCAAACCTGGTGGGTGAGGCGGTTCGTATATGGATGCATATTGATGGAATGAATTGGCCAAAATGGGAACGAATCGGCAATAAGATCCAATAATTGGGGTGCCAGTCACTGCATTGGTGGCTGGAATTGGGCTAATTTGTATTCGCTGCAAGTCTGAATAAGGCTGCAGCACTATCAGCAAATTCGGAGTAGTCAGGTATGAACGGCAGTAATCCATTACGAATCGGTACAATTCGCTCGGGTTGTATGGCGAGACAACAGGGTATGACGACGTTGGGATTCATCATACTTGCGATGCTATTGAGTTTGCTTGCGTTTGGCGTCTTGCGATTGACGCCAATGTACCTGAACTATGCGAAGGTCGTTGGAGTGATCGATGGAGTCCAAAGTGAATTTGACGGCCAGAAGCCAACAGGTTCGGTTATCCGCAGCTCTATTGCGCGCCGTTTCGACGTGGATAGCGTATCCGCCCTTAGAGCTAAAGATGTCGCCGTTACTAAAGTAGATGGCGGATGGCAGGTTTCGGCAGTCTATGATCACACTTCGCCGTTCATCGCGAATATTTCGTTTACAGTGCATTACGACAAGACTGAATTAATACGCCGCTAACGCGGGCATCAGTTCACAGGGTTGTGAACCAATAATAATAGAAGAGCGAACAAATTGGACAAAGCCGAGACCTGGCTTAAGCGGGCTTTGGATTATCAGTTTAATGATGTCCGCCTGCTGCGACAGGCGCTTACTCATCGTAGTGCGCCTGGTGCAAATAATGAGCGCCTTGAATTTCTGGGCGATGCGGTCCTGGACTTCGTTATTTCCGATGTCGTGTACCGATCCCATCCGGAATCACCTGAAGGTGACCTGAGCAAACTTCGTGCATCTTTGGTAAAGGACACGTCACTGGGTGAACTTGCCGTACAGCTAGGGCTGGGCGAGCATCTTATCCTTGGCAGCGGCGAGCGAAAGACGGGCGGGCACAGGCGTGAGTCTATTCTTGCCGATGCGATCGAAGCGATATTTGGCGCGGTTTTTCTGGATGCCGGATTTGATGCTGCCGTCGAGATAATCGAGAATGCGTTTGGCCCTCGACTGCGTGAATTTCCTGATGTTGAAGAACTTCGAGACCCAAAAACCCGATTGCAGGAATGGCTGCAGGGTCGACAGCGAGGCCTGCCGATCTATGAGCTCGTGAGTGTTAGCGGGCAAGCTCACAAGCAGCAATTTGAGATTACCTGTACTGTTACGGACTTCGATTTCTCTGCCAAGGGCTCGGGTACTACGCGTCGCAAGGCAGAACAGAAGGCGGCCAAAGCCATGCTGGAAGAACTGTTCAAGGCAGAAGGGTAGTGACGGAGAAGTTGCTACGCTGCGGTTTTGTCGCTGTGGTTGGTCGGCCGAATGTTGGCAAGTCGACGCTAATCAATGCCATTCTCGGCAGCAAAGTCAGTATTGTCACGGCAAAGCCGCAGACAACTCGACATAGGATTCTTGCGGTCCACACAACGGCAGAGAGTCAAATAATCTTTGTAGACACCCCGGGTTTGCACCGCAATTCCGGCAAAGCGATGAATCGCTTGATGAATCGTACGGCCGCCAGCGCTCTGGCCGACGCAGATCTGGTGTTGTTCGTCAGCGAAGCGACTCGCTGGACAGAAGAAGATGGCGATGTGCTGCAGCGCCTGCAGACGTGTTCATCACCAGTAATCGCGTTGCTGAACAAGGTCGACAAGGTGCATCCGAAAGAACTCCTGTTTGCCGCGTTGTCCACAATGTCAGAGCGTCACGATTTCGCGGAGATTATGCCGATCTCGGCGAAGAAACAGCAGAACCTGGATGGCCTGCTTACTGCTATTCCAGCATTTCTCCCTGAGTCTCCGCTGCTGTTTCCCGCTGAAATGCAAACTGACCGGAGTGCAGAGTTTCATGCGTCTGAAATCATTCGTGAGAAGCTCACTCTGCAGCTACGCCAGGAAATACCCTACGGCCTCACGGTGCAAATCGAACGGTATGAGGTGGATGCTACCGGTTATGCGATCAACGCTGTCATTTGGGTTGAGCGTCAGACACAAAAGGGAATTGTCGTTGGCAAAGGTGGGCATATCTTGAAGGTGGTTGGCCAGGCCGCGCGGGTCGAACTGAAGAAGAAACTCGGCAAGCCGGTGCACCTCGAAATGTGGGTGAAGGTCAAGGACAATTGGGCCGACAACGAAAAGGACCTGCAAAACCTCGGCTACGAGTCCCCATGACTCTCGCCTCGCGGCGATGACGGCTCAGCGGCGCGTACAACAGCAGCCCGCCTATATTCTTCACCATCGGCCATTTCGTGATTCGAGCCAGATACTTGACGTGATCAGTGCCGAGTTCGGCAAGCTATCGCTTGTGGCCCGAGGTTCCCGTGGGGCGAAGTCGCGCCTGCGTGGCGTGCTGCGGCCTTTCATGCCGTTACGGTTGTCGTGGGTTCAGCGAAGCGATCTGGGTACATTGACCGGGGCGGAAGTGAATGGAGCACCGCTTAGCCTGATCGGGGACGCGCTATTGTCTGGCTACTATGTCAATGAGCTCCTGCTGCATTTCCTGCATCGACACGACCCACAGCCGGAAATTTTCTCAATCTATGAACATACGGTCCGGTCTTTGGCTGGGGTTAAGGAGGTTGCTCCCACGCTACGGGAGTTCGAGATCGAATTGCTGCGGCAATTAGGTTATGCGCTGGATTTTGAAGTTGAAGTCGGATCGCAGCAGCCCGTCGATGCAACGATGGTTTACAAGTATCGCATTGACGGCGGTCCGGTGCGCGTAAGCCAATCGGAAGCTCCAGATGGCGCAGACCCAATGGTGTTCTCAGGTGCAACCTTACAGGCTATCCACCGGCGCAGGTTTGACGATCCGGAGGTACTGCGTGCGGCCAATAGATTGCTGCGCGAGGTGATCGCATTTCATCTTGGCGGTAAGGAGCTAAAGAGTCGCAAAGTGCTGCTTGACCTGCATCGGGGTAGAATGTCGCGACCGAAGCAGGGGGCGTGAGCGTCACTGCTTCACACCGGGTTCAACAAAGGCATGCAGGAATTATGAACGAACTGGATTTAGGCATAAATATTGATCATGTGGCGACTCTGCGTCAGGCAAGGGGCACGGTGTATCCGCGTCCCGCTGAAGCTGCGGTCATGGCGGAACAAGCAGGTGCGGACAGTATTACCGTGCATTTGCGGGAAGATCGTCGCCATATTCAGGACAGTGATCTGATTGCCATCAAGGAAGTCATGCGTACACATATGAATCTGGAAATGGCCGTCACGCCGGCGATGCTGAAGATTGCTGCTGATATTCGTCCTCAGGATTGTTGCCTGGTCCCCGAAAGTCGCGAAGAGTTGACGACCGAAGGTGGACTGGATGTCGCTGGTCAACTGGCGAAAATAACGGATGCTTGCTCAAATCTGGCGGAACACGGCATTCGTGTCTCGTTGTTCATCGACCCGGATCCTGCGCAGCTCGATGCCGCTTTTGCGGCTGGTGCTCCGGTAGTCGAGTTACATACTGGCAGCTATGCTGATGCGTCGGACGATGCGCAGGCTGTGGAACTTGAGCGAATCGTGAAAGCGTCGGCATACGGGCATGAGCTGGGTCTGGTGATAAATGCCGGCCATGGCCTGCACTACAGGAATGTAACGGCGATAGCAGAAATTGAGCAAATCGTTGAACTGAACATAGGCCACGCCATTATCGCGCGTGCAATCTTTGACGGCCTGCCAACCGCGGTCAGTGAAATGAAGCGTCTGATGCTTGAGGCGCGCTCGGCGTGAGCCACGTATGATCTTCGGCGTTGGTACGGATATCGTTCAGTTGTCGCGCATTCAGGCGACGTACGATCGTTTTGGCGACCATTTCATACAGCGCTTGCTGATGCCACAAGAGCTTGAGCTGTTTTCCAGGAGCAAGCAGCCGGTCCGATTTCTGGCGATGCGATTCGCCGGCAAAGAGGCCACGGTCAAAGCGATGGGTACCGGTTTTGCACACGGCGTTTGGCTACGCGACGTTGGCATTACAAGCAACAAATGGGGGCGACCACTGATTATCTGGTCGGAGCGCGGTCAACGTGTTTGTGATCGGCTCGGTATTGGCACAGGCCACGTCAGCCTCACGGACGATGCTGGCCTTGTTATCGCTTTTTCTGTTGTGGAAACAGCAGCCATAGATTGATCCGTGTTCATATACTTATGCGTACGCAGCCCGTGCGCACCTAACCCAAACGAGTAGTACCAATACTATGCATTGTTTTTCGTTCGATATTGAAACAGTTCCGGACGTCGAGTTCGGCCGGCGGATGTTTGATCTTGACGGCTTGTCAGATGAAGACGTAGCGACCGCGATGACCTTCATGCGCCAGCAAAAAGTCGGCAACGATTTCCTGCCGTTGCACCAGCACCGCATCGTTGCTATCTCCGTGGCACTGCGGACAAAAGACACATTTCGTGTTTGGAGCCTTGGCGAAGAGGGTTCCAGTGAGGCCGAGCTTGTGCAACGTTTCTTCGCGGGCATCGATCGCTATACGCCAGATCTTGTTTCGTGGAATGGCAGTGGTTTCGACCTCCCGGTACTGCACTATCGGGCGCTAAAGCATGGCATTCAGGCGGCTCGTTATTGGGAGATTGGGGAGTCGGATCGGGAGTTTAAATTCAACAATTACCAGAGCCGTTTTCACTGGCGACATATTGACCTCATGGATGTGCTTGCAGGTTTTCAAATGCGCGGCCGAGCCAGTCTGGACCAGACGGCCGTATTGCTCGGCTATCCTGGCAAGCTGGGCATGAGTGGGGACAAGGTATGGGATCGCTATCGCGATGGCGGAATTCGAGATATCCGTGACTACTGTGAAACAGACGTCATTAACACCTGGCTGGTGTACCTTCGATTCGAGTTCATGCGTGGCAATCTGGATCAGGCCGAGCTGGAGCGTGAGTTGTCTCTGGTGCGGACTACGCTTGAGTCGATGCAGCAGCAGCACCTGGATGAATTTCTAGCCGCCTGGCCGGTGTCCTGACGTCGTGGGAAGAAAAAAACGTCGCAATCAAGAGCCGGAAACGGCGCATATCGAGTCTGTCACTCACGACGGTCGAGGTATCGCCGCGGTCGACGGCAAGAAAGTTTTTGTTGCCGGCGCTTTAACCGGCGAAGAAGTACGCTTTCAGCGTCGCAAATTCAGGCGCAGTTTTGACGAAGCCGAATTGCTTGAAGTGCTGCAGCCATCAGCTGACCGCATCGCAGCGAAGTGTGAAGCCTTTGGGCGTTGTGGCGGTTGTTCATTGCAGCACATATCTATCGAGCAGCAGCGACAAATAAAATTCCAAACCTTGCAGGATAATTTGCAGCGGATTGGTCAGGTCAACCCTGACAGATGGTTAGAGCCGATTATCGGGCCGGACTGGAATTACCGGCGGCGTGGTCGCTTGGGTGTTAAGGACGTTTCTGCCAAGGGCAGGGTGCTGGTCGGATTTCGCGAAAAGCACGCACCGTACATTACCGACATGCACCGTTGCGAAGTACTTGCGGAGCCGGTGGGGGCGATGCTTGATTCACTGAGCGAACTGATTGGTCAGCTATCGATATCGGCAAGGCTCCCACAAATTGAGGTCGCAGTCGCCGAGAATGACGTCGCACTGGTGTTCAGGGTGCTTGACCCGCCGACTGACGCGGATGAGGCATTGTTCCGCGCTTTCGCTGACACTCATGGTATACGCGTTTACTTGCAACCAGGCGGGCTGGATACAGTCACGCTATTACATCCACCGGACCGTACCGAGCCGCTGTTTTATTCGTTGCCCGATTTTGATGTCCGTATTGCTTTTGATCCGGTTGGATTTGTGCAGATTAACGATGAGGTAAATCGCCGCATGGTGACAGCCGCGGTTGATCTGCTAAGCCCGACGACTGACGATCGAGTGTTGGATCTCTACTGTGGCATCGGCAATTTTTCCCTGCCGCTCGCGCGCCGTGCCGGGACGGTTCTGGGCATAGAGGGTGATGCGATGCTGGTTGCCGCTGCAACTGGAAATGCGGAACTCAACCAGCTCTCCAACGTCTCTTTTCGCCGCGCTGATCTGGACAAGATTGATGGTAGTGAGGCGTGGATCAAAGAGGGTTGGAATTGTGTATTGCTCGACCCGGCACGCAGTGGCGCAGCCGAAGCGGTAAAGCATATGAAAGCGATTGGCGCGGAGCGGATAGTGTATGTGTCGTGTCATCCCGGGACCCTGGCGAGAGATGCCGGCGCGCTAGTACATGAGCACGGATATCATCTTGAAGCTGCGGGAATCATGGATATGTTTCCGCATACGGCCCATGTTGAGTCAATCGCCGTATTTACTAAAACTTAGATTTATCAACTACTTATGAAGATTTCTTAGATCATTTATTGTATTTTCCCGGTCTCGCTTGAAGCCCGCTGGCCGAGCGAACTAACCTACAGATTGGTCGCTGATTGTGAGGGATAAGAACGACGTGTCACTCGGACCCGTAATGCTCGATATCGACGGCGTGGCGCTGAGCCCGGCTGATCGCGACTTATTGCGTGAGCCGGCGGTCGGCGGCGTTATTTTGTTTGCCCGCAACTACGAGTCGCCGGAGCAGGTTGCCGACCTCGTCGCAGACATTCGTGCTGTTCGCAGCCCGCCGCTGATTGTCGCGGTTGATCACGAAGGCGGGCGGGTGCAGAGATTTAGTGAGGGATTCAGTCTTATTCCACCGATGCGGCACCTGGGGCACGTTTACGAGCGTGACGCCAAAGAGGCTCGGCAGCTGTCGCGCAAGGCCGGTTGGCTGGTAGCTTCTGAATTGCGTGCAGCAGGAATCGATCTGTGTTTCGCGCCTTGTGTTGATCTCGATTGGGGTGTGAGTGAAATTATTGGTAACCGCGCGTTCCACGGAGATCCTGAAATTGTCGGAGAACTTGCTGCCGAGTTCTCGCGCGGATTGCGCAGTGCCGGCATGGCGGCCGTCGCCAAACATTTTCCAGGGCATGGTGCTGTCGTAGCTGATTCGCATTTGCAGTTACCGGTTGACCGCCGGGCATATGGCGATTTACTCGACGACATGCGTCCGTATGACAAGTTGATCAGCAATGGTCTGGTTGCTGGCGTGATGCTCGCTCACGTCGTGTATCAGGAGGTCGATCCAATGCCTGCCGGTTTTTCGAGCTACTGGATGCAAAAAGAATTGCGTTCCAGACTGGGCTTTGGCGGTGCGATTTTCTGCGATGACCTTACGATGAAAGCGACCGAAGACTACGGTTCGATGCCTGAGCGCGCCAAACTGGCGCTGAATGCCGGCTGCGACATGGTGTTGGTGTGCAATGACCGCTCCGCAGCACAGGTGGCCGTGGAAGCTCTGAATGACTACAGCAATCCGTTGTCGCTCGTTCGTCTGGCGCGACTGCACGGTACCGGACACCCGCTGCGGGAAACATTGCTGGCCAGCGATGAATGGCAGCAGGCGAATGCGGAGTTGTCCAGTTGGAGTGAACCGCCGCAATTTGAGCTGCTTGCATGAAGCCGATTAATCGAAAGATTCTTGAACAGGTCATTGCGGGATCGGTGGAGCCTGCCGTTATTGTGACCGTTGATCATCCCGACTGGCCGGTCGTGCTGGCTAACCCGGCGTTCGAGGCCATTGGCGGTAGCGATGCTGTAAATAAGCCATTCGCTGACGTCATCGAGCAACTTGGCGGTCGTGGGCTTGCCCTCGAAATCAGCGAGGCTGTTCGGGGCCAACAGGAAACCAGTTTCCCGGTTGAAATCGGTGCTCGGGAATACTTGCTCGCGCTGAAACCACTGCTGCTGCCCGGTGAAACAACGGCGCGATTTTACGTCGGGTTTTGGCGGGGAGATGCCGGGGCAGGGGTTGTTACGGGCGGCGAAATGCACCATGCGTTGCTCAAAGCGAAGCGTCGTATTCGTGATTTGTCGCGAGACGATCTGGTTACCGGTTTTCTCAATAACAAGGCCTTTCGTGAAGTTCTGGAGCACGATTGGGCGGTCGCATCACGAGAAAAGAGCAGACTTGCCGTCGTCGCGTTCACGCTGGACGAGTTTGATGCTTACGTTGCGGTTTTCGGGCGCCACGCAGCCGATTCGTGTTTGCGTCGCGTGGGTCGGGCGGTTCGCCGCTGTTTGCGCCGTGCCAGTGATGTTGTTGGTCGACTAGACAGCTCCACGATTGTCGTTCTTTCGCATGCTTCAGACGAGGATGGAGTTCAGGAGTTTGCGAAGAGGATATCGATAGCAGTCAGAGAGTTGGGTTTACACCATCCGCGCTCGTCAGTATCACGGTTCGTGACCGTCTCGTACCAATTATCTGTTGCCGCGGCGGGAAGCGACGGTACAACGGCCAAGACGTTTATCGACAGCTTACTGGGTGATGTTGCTCAATAGTTGTTGCGACTCCTGCAAGTCTTCTTCCTCTGGCTCTTCTTCAACCTCTTCAACTCGCGTGACTTTGGCGACAACACCGAACTTCGGATGATCGAAGTACCGCAGTTCGCCGTTCTTCAGGATCCTGTTTTCCTGCAAGCGGTAGCGAACTACGCCTTGCTGATCGTCGTTATCGAATGGATCCACATACATATCGTCCCGTATGCGTGAATCGCCAAAACTGAACGACGCCTCGTTGTCATCCTCGATCTCTTCGACGACTGCGGCGTTATCCGAATCCTGATTATCGGCATCTAACGCAAGATCAACGACGAGGTGTAAATAGCGACTGAGATACAACGTGAAACTGCCCTCAAGGCCAGCCGGTACTTCGCCGAACGCGTGCAATTCGATCGGCAGTGTTTCTTCTTTAGGGTAAGTCGGTTGCGTCCAGGCGACGTGCAATATGGTTTCGTAGGCATCCAATAAGTCGAACTTGCGACTGATGCCGCCCAGGGTGTGCTCCTCCTCGGGCAATAACACGAATTGCAGCTCAAGATCCGCATCATCAAGCATCGGATCCTCGTCGCTTTGCGCGCCTTTATCCTGCTCCGATTCTGTATTCGAATCCTCTACACGGCGGGTCGCGCTATTACTCGCAATGGAGTCGTCTGCGATCGGTCCTTCGCCGTCAACAATGGCGTTGATATCCAATAGTGCCTCATTGTCCAGGGGGACGGGCGCGTCGGGCAAGAACAGCTCAGTGCCGACTGACACGTTCTCGGCATAGGAAAAAACGATCAACTCAACCGTGTAACGACGAACCACCGGCGCTTCCTCGAGCAGTTGATCCTCGACCGGAAGGTCCTGGGCAACGACGGTACTGGTCAATACCAACGTTGAAAAAAGGGTTGCAATTCGTCTCATAAATACTCTCTTGGGCTAGCGCAACTGATCCTGCAAGTGCTCAGGGGTTTTTGACCGCAAGATTCGTCAGCAGTTGCTCGATTGTTTCGAAGCGCTTCTCAACGTTGCTCAAATCAAGGCGAAACTGTAGCCGATGCGTACCCTGTAATCGATAGGTCTTGCCATCATTTTGCACTAATTGCACCAGCGCGACAGCGTCTATATGACTCTGCTGGGCAAATACCAGATAGCCACCATTCTCTGCTGCATCAATTTTCTCAATGCCGAGCGCTTGTGCCCGCAATTTCATGGCCGCCATGCGCATGAAGTTTTTGGCTGGATCTGGCAGCAGACCGAACCTGTCAATGAGCTCAATTTGCAGATCCCGAAGTTCCCGATCCGTTTTGCTACTGGATATTCGCTTGTAGATCATCAGGCGCAAATGCACATCCGGCATGTAGTCATCAGGCAATAGTGACGGTATGTGCAGGTTGATCTCGGCCCCGGAATTCAATGGAGTCGTCAGATCAGGTTCCTCCCCGGCACGCAGAGAATCCACGGCCCGACCGAGCAGTTCGGTGTACAGCGAGAAACCAATTTCCTGTATCTGTCCGCTTTGCGTATCGCCCAACAACTCGCCGGCACCACGTATTTCCAGATCATGTGTCGCGAGCGTGAATCCGGAGCCCAGGTCCTCCAGCGAGTCAATCGCCTCCAGGCGCTTTTGAGCATCAGGGGTCATTGCGGCTTTCGGCGGTGCGACCAGATACGCATAGGCTCGATGGTGAGAACGGCCCACGCGACCGCGAAGTTGATGCAGCTGCGCCAATCCGAAGCGGTCAGCGCGATTGATGATTATTGTGTTTGCTGTCGGTACATCCAGGCCACTTTCAACGATAGTTGTACACAGCAGAATATTGAAGCGTCGATGATAGAAATCGAACATTACCTGTTCGAGCTCGCGTTCCGCCATTTGCCCATGGCCGATCCGAATGTTCGCCTCGGGTACGAGAGTCGCCAACTGCTGCCGTACGCGTTCAATGTCGCTGACACGATTGTGAATGAAGTAAACCTGTCCACCACGCTTGATCTCGCGCAGGCACGCCTCGCGGATCATCACGTCGTTCCATTCTGAGACAAAGGTCTTTACAGCAAGCCGGTCGGCCGGCGGCGTCGTAATCAAGGACATCTCACGCAAGCCGCCAAGGGCAAGATTGAGGGTCCTCGGAATCGGCGTAGCCGTAAGCGTTAGGATATCGATATGACTGCGCAACGACTTTATGGCTTCTTTGTGACGCACGCCAAATCGGTGTTCCTCATCGATGATAACGAGCCCGACGTCCTTGAAGTCTTTCGTGTGTTGCAGAAGACGGTGTGTGCCGATGATGACGTCAACTTTTCCTGAGCGCATCCCGGCTACAATGTCTTTGCTCGCCTTCGGCGTCTGGAACCGGGAAAGCACTTCGATACGAACAGGCCACTCTGCAAAACGATCGGTGAATGTCTGGCCGTGTTGCTGCGCCAGTAGCGTCGTCGGTACAAGTATCGCGACCTGCTTCCCGCCATGTACCGCGGCAAATGTCGCTCGTAAAGCGACCTCCGTTTTTCCAAAACCAACGTCACCGCAAACAACCCGATCCATCGGGCTGCCCGATTCAAGGTCAGCCAGGACTTCTGCGATCGTGCGTGCCTGATCCTCCGTTGGCTCGAAGGGAAAACCGCTTTCGAACGCCCGGTAATCTGCTTCCGACCAGCGAAACCGGTGTCCGGGCCGCGCCGCCCTGCGCGCGTAAATATCGAGTAGTTCGGCGGCCACATCCCGAATCCTGCGAATGGCGCGCTGCCGTGCCTTGCTCCATTGATCACTTCCAAGGCGATGCAGTGGTGCGTTGTCAGCCGAGGCGCCTGTATATCGGGATATTTGTTCAAGCGTATTCACGGGAACGTAGAGCTTGTCGCCATCAGCGTACTCAAGGTGCAGGAATTCGGCAGTAATGCCGCCGGCGTCGAGAGAAATCAGTCCGAGGTAGCGGCCAACACCGTATTCGGCGTGCACCACAGGTGACCCTGCTTCGAGGTCGTTAAGTGCTCGAATAATGGACTCAGGGTCACGTTCTGCACGGCGTCGACGACTGCGGTGTTTTGCACGTTCCCCGAATAGCTGTTGTTCCCCAATAACGCCGATGCCGGCATCCGGGAGTAACATACCGTTTTCCAGAGGTGCGATTGCGACGCAGATGCGGTGCGATTCGCCAAGGAACGCAGCCCAACTGTCAACGCGAGTCAGGTCGAGTCCGCGGCCAGCCAGCAAGTCGTAAATACTTTCTCTGCGGCCGGGCGAATCGGTGGTAAATAGTACTCGACCATCAAAAGTCTGTAGAAATTGAATTAATGGGCCGGCGGCATCTTCGAATCGGGCTTCTATACGTAGTGCAGGTGGGAGTTTGGTGGAAAGATTTCGATTGCTGCTGTGCTCGACTATGGATTGCACGGCGTAACGAATACGCGGCAATTCGCCTAGCAGATCCTGCACGTCGACAGGTGTCGCAAAAGTCTCCTCTGCGCTCAGGATCGGTCTCTCCTGATCGAGGCTGCACATCTCATATCGTTCGTTGATCTCTGACCAGGCGTTACTCAATATCGAATCAAGATGATCAGGAGCCAGCACCACGCAGTTTTCTGGCAAGTAGTCCAGCAAGTTGGCTGATACATCAAAAAACAGCGGCAGATAGTACTCGATACCACCATGTGCAATGCCGTCCGACACATCCCGATAGACACGCGACCGACTTGGCTGTCCTTCGAACCTTTCCCGGTACCGGTCGCGAAAATACCGAATGTCATCAGCATCCAATGGCACCTCGCGGGCAGGCAAAACCTCGATCGATTCTATGACGTCGTCAGAAACTTGCGTTTCGGCCGAAAAGAAACGCAACGATTCGACGTCATCATCAAAAAAGTCGATCCGAATCGGCCGTTCCGAGCCCATGGGAAAAACATCGATAAGTGAGCCGCGTACAGCAAATTCGCCATGATCGCCAACCTGAGGAACACGCAAGTATCCACTCGCGACGAGTGAGTCGACGAACTTCTCGCGGGGCAGTACCTGGCCTTTATGCAGGGTCAGGGATCGTGCGGAGACGTAGTCTACGGGGGGCAGTCTCTGCAGCAATACCGGCGCCGATGCGATGACGATACCGCGCTGCATTGAATGCAGGGTCGATAGCACCGACAGGCGCCTCGAGACAATGTCCTGATGTGGCGAAAAGCTATCCCATGGCAGGGTTTCCCACTCAACGAAATGATGAACATCGATATCGCCGCCGGAGAAAAATCGCAGCTCGGCCTCAAGTTGGTCGGCATGCCGTGGGTCGTCGGCAAGCAATAACAGCGGCCTGTCAGCTTGTCTGGCCAGCTCAACCGCAGCCAGTGCGGTGCTGGCGCCGATCAAGCGCCCCCAGCCGCGCTGTTCGCCAGCCAGCGGTAAGTCTGGGTTTAATGGTATGAGTAGTGTTTCGCAAGCCACGGGAAGTGTCTGTATTTGTTGTCGGGTGATGATTGGATCAGCCGGCGATTATCACACAAACAAGCAGCCACAAACACGCAGTGCTCTCGGCGCTGACTTGCACCAGTTTCCTGGCCGCAACGAAAAACGCCCGGACGAGCCGGGCGCTGTTCTGAATCTGTTCTGCTGGCCTATCTTTTCTTGACTGAGTGAATCACCCGGTCATATTCAAAGAAAACGACGAAACCCGGATATTCCCAACGTGAAATCGGGGGCTCGCCAACTTCCGCATCGCGTGAGGTCGGCGTACCAAACTTGGATTCGACGCTGGCTTGCGTCATGCCGCGAGTTGGGCCGGCTGATTCGATAGCGGGTTGAGTCCCGTCCATGTCCAGAGTCTGCGCGCCTGCCAGGCCCACAAATCCGAGAACTAATGCGAGAAGGGTGATCGTGCGCAACTTTGCCATTGAAGTCTCTCCATTAAGACCTGACGACTATAGCATCGCCGGTCAGGCCAAAAAACAATTGATTTCAAAGGTTTTTACACGGTCGCAAGCAGTCACTCACGGACCTGGTTCTCAGTATTGCAAATGCGCTGAAGATACGACGAGCAAAGAGCTCAAGGCCGGCACCGTGTCGAATATGCGGCAATTGGCGAAATGTGATGCGAATCACGATTCCCGCCCAGCTGATCGGCCGTAACTGTAATGCTTTGAATGTGGTTTAATGCGTGGCGATGATCAACCCTGTTGAACTATTTGTGGGCCTTCGTTACCTCCGGGCGAAGCGGCGCACTCGATTCGTATCGTTTATTACGCTGATATCGTTACTCGGTATCGCGTTAGGCGTGGCTGCGCTTATCGTGATTCTGTCAGTAATGAATGGTTTTGAGGGGGAGCTCAGGAACCGGCTGCTGAGCATGTCGGCCCACGGCACTGTGACCGGCGAGAATGGGGTGACTGAGGACTGGCGCTCGCTACTGGATGACGTTGCTGCCGAACCGGGGGTCGTTGCCGCAGCGCCGCTGGTGCAGATGGAAGGCATGATTCAATCGGGCCGGGATCTCAAAGCGGTCTTGTTGCAGGGCATAGACCCAAATTATGAAACGGTTCTTTCTGGTTCATTGATCAACATGATTGAGGGCAACCTTGGCGTGCTGCACAGCGGCAGCCGCAACATTATTCTGGGTCGCTTGCTGGCCCTTGATTTAGGCGTACGTTTGGGCGATGGCGTGGTTCTTCTGATTCCCAGGCCGGTAGGGGATGGCACGCTGGAGCCGGTGCTGGAACGATTCATCATGCGTGGCGTATTCGAGGTCGGCTTGCAAGATCATGATGGCGTATTGGCGCTGGTCAATATTCAGGATGCGGCACAAATTGTTGGTCTTGGTGACGAAGTGAATGCTATTCGGTTTCGAGCCGAGGACGTCATGGCAGCACCCGCAATTGCCCGGAAATTGCAGGATCAGATAGGCAGTGGAGTAACGACGAGCGACTGGACGATCGAGAATTCCAGTTACTTTCGAGCCATCGGTATTGAGAAGATGATGATGTCAGTGCTCTTGTCGTTGATTATCGGTGTTGCTGCTTTCAACATCGTCGCCAGTCTGGTGATGGTGGTTACCGACAAGACCACTGACATCGCAGTTTTGCGAACTCTGGGGATGAGCCCCGGTGGCGTGGTTCGTATATTTTTCGTTCAAGGCGCGATGATTGGTTGGGCCGGAGTGCTCATCGGGGTTTTGCTCGGAGTGCTCGTCGCATTGAACGTGCCTGTCATTGTGCCGTTTCTCGAACAGTTACTAGGATTTCAGGTTATGCCTGGCGACGTGTACTACGTGACGCGGATTCCGTCGGAGCTTGAATCGGCCGATGTGACAAAAATCGCTATCGCCGCATTCGTACTAACGTCCCTGGCAACCTTGTACCCGGCCAGACGTGCAGCACACGTCAATCCGGCGATGGCATTGAGGTACGAGTAGGCAGATGGGTCAGGCATACGAAACCTGGATAGGCAGCCGCTATGTGCGTGCGCGAAGTAACAGCCGATTTGTATCGCTGATTTCTGCCATATCAATGGCGGGAATCGCGGTCGCCGTTGCTGTGTTGATCATTGTGCTATCGGTCGTCAACGGTTTTGAAAGAGAGTTGAAGGATCGTCTGTTGGCGATGACGGCTCATGCAAGCATTGAGGATGTCAACGGGCGCCTCGCTGACTGGGAGAAAGTATCGGCGGCGGCCGCGAAAAATTCACGTGTTGCCGCAGTGGCACCGTTCGTTAGCGGTCAGGCTTTGCTCGTCTTCGGTGAGAAATTGAGCGGCGCAGAGTTGCGTGGGATAGACCCGATTGCGGAGAACAAGGTTTCCGGTGTTGCCGGCACGATGACCGAAGGTGATCTCGCTGATCTTGCGCCCGGCACGTTCAAAATTGTCCTGGGAATCGAGCTTGCGAAGGAATTGCAGGTTGGCGTTGGCGACAAAGTCACGGTAACTCTCGCAGAGGGCATTGTGACTCCGCTCGGAGTGGTTCCTCGCACCAAGCGATTTGTTGTCAGCGGGATCTATCGGGTCGGGATGTATGAGTTTGATCGGCGCCTTGCGTTTATTAATCTTGAGGATTCGCAGAAGCTCTATCGCATGCGAGATTCCGTAACCGGAGTGCGCCTTGCAGTAACCGAGTTATTTGAGGCACCGGCTATTGTCAGGGAGGTTGCGCTGGAGCAGGGCTCCGTTGTTTTGGTTACCGACTGGACCCGGCAGCACGTTAACTTCTTTCGCTCGATCCAGATTACCAAGTCGATTCTCTTCGTAATATTGATGCTGGTCATTGCGGTCGCAGCATTCAACATCGTTTCGACTCTGGTCATGGTTGTAAAAGACAAACAATTGGCAGACGATATTTTTCAGGATACATTTATAAAAGTAATAAATACAATCCGTGCTGGATCGTACAACGAAGAAGGTAAATTTCTTCAATGGGTGATGCGGATTGC
>RCNF010000023.1_pt1 | contig 57118 bp, 50 predicted proteins | sample 2041311 | NCBI WGS metagenome assembly RCNF01 (sample SAMN09708228, study PRJNA481090) | Marine sediment metagenome, whole genome shotgun sequencing project. | biome: marine sediment; feature: ocean; material: sediment; isolation source: Sewage treatment plant 2 marine sediment (STP2) ...
GGTAACTGAGCAGCAAAACCACGGACCAGGTCAGAACCAATACAATCAAGGGTGTGAAAATGAATTTGAGGAGACTTCCCAGACCAGTCGGGGCCGGACCGGTGTCCGGGCCGATTTTCCGCAAAGTCCGGGATATTCCCACGGACACCAGACACAACAACAGCATGGTCACGACTTCGATGACGGTGGGCAAAAAGGGATTCACACCGGTTTCTCCCTGAGATTGTGGTACGGGCTATTTTTTTCGGAAGCTAAGGGCAGTATGCACTCGGCGGGAATTCCTGACCAGTCGGAATTGCCCGCGGTGTCATTAATCCGAACCAGCGAGTACCAGTTCCTGACCCTGCCGCGCAAAAAACACCTGGGCGTTGCCGCCGTTTTCCCGGACCAGTTCTTCAAAAAGATGGTTGCGCTCGTCCAGGTTGTGGTCCTCGTTGCCGGGCGCGTGGTGGGTGACGGCGATCCGTTTGGCCCGAACCGCCATCCCGACTTCGGCGACCTCTTCCCAGGTGCTGTGACCCCATCCGGAGTAAAGGGCATACTCGGCGGCGTTGAAATGTCCGTCCATGGCCAACAGAGACAGGCGCCGCGGGCCCCGGCAGAAATCCAGAAACATCTGGCGCTGCCGGTCATCGGCCTGGCCCCATTCCACGTCCGTGGCCAGGACAAAGGAACTGTCGGTGGCCGGCTCGTCGATACGCCAGGCCAGGCACCCGTTCGGGTGGGCCAGAGGGCAGGCCCGGATCTCCAGCTTTCCCAAGGGGAAAAAATCACGACTGCGGTCATCGAGCCAGAGTCCATCCGCATGGGATATGTCCAGGGTCGTCAAGTCGGCTTCCATCTGGGCCAGGGGAATGGGCCAGAAGGGCTCTCCCAGGAAGGTGCTCAGGATCTTGTGCGTGCTTGGCAGGCCACCAACAGAAACGGGGCCCGCGATGGTCAGGGGCCGCCCCTTCTGGTAAAGGGGACCGAAGGTGGGCAGACCCATGAGATGGTCCAGATGGTAGTGGGTCAACAGCAATACCAGGGGCCGGGAGGGCGCACCCAGGTGGGGCAACAGATTGCGCACGCCAGTACCCGCATCAATGACCACCCGTTCCCCCTGGTCACCGCACACCAGCACGCTGGTGGTGTCGCCCCCGTACACCGAAAACCGGGGGGCGAATACGGGCTCGGATCCGCGGACGCCGCCGAATATCACCTTCATGGTTTCATTTCCTTGTCAGGTTCCACACCGGATCGAAGCCTTCGTTTTCCAGGGCCAGGCGCTCGGCCCATTTGCCGGCCGCAGGATCCTTGGCCTCGTCGTTCAAGGCGGCCATGGCCTGTCTGGCGGCCTCGGCATTCCCGCGTTTGCACAAGGTCAGGGCTGTATGATAGGCATCCCAGCTGGCCGGCGGGCTTTCGTCCGCGAATCCTGCCACCTCGTAGACCCTGACCGGCTGCTGGCGGCCGACCACCCGCAAATCACCCAGTTCCCGGGCCAGAATATCGCCGTCGACCGCTTCGTAGGTAGCGGCGGTGATCATCAGATAGGTCCCGAAAACCTTGTTGGCGCCTTCGATCCTTGCAGCCAGATTGGCCGCGTCGCCGAGCACCGAGTAGTCGAATCGCTGGTGCGAGCCCAGGTTGCCCACGATCACCGGTCCGGTGTTCAAACCGACGCGCATGCGTAAAGTGGCGTCGAAACGTTCCTGGAATTCGTCCCGCCGGGCGCTCAACCGGCGCTGGCAAAGAACCGCGGCCCGACACGCCCGCCGGGCATGATCAGGCTGATCCACCGGGGCGTTCCAGAACGCGATGATGGCGTCGCCCTCGTACTTGTCCAGCGTTCCGCCTTCGGCCAAGATGATGTCGGTCATGTCCGTCAGATACTCGTTCAAAAGCTTGGTCAAGCGGTCGGGCTCAAGGCCTTCGGATATGGTGGTGAATCCTTCCAGATCGGTAAAGAGGATGGTCAGCTCGCGCCGCTCTCCTCCCAGCTTCAGACTGTCGGGATCGTCCATGATTCTCTGGATCACGTCCGGGCTCAGGTAGTGGCGAAAAGCTCCTCGGATGAATCGTTTCTGCCGGCCTTCAGTGGCCCAGGCCAGGATCAGCGCTCCGGCCAAGGCCCCGGCATGGCCCAACGATTGGGGCAGGACGGGCCACCATACGCCGGCCCCGGCGGCCAAAAGGCCAATGACCGCGGGCAGCAGCAGAAAGGCCGCCAGCACCAGCACCGTGCGCCACAGGCTTCCACCCAACAGGAGGGCCGCGCCGGCCAGGTAGGAAAAAAGGAAGATCACCGTGATGACAACCGCGGTCGCCGGTTGGCTGATGAAACTGTCGTGAAGCAGATTGTCCAGCACCGCGGCGTGCACGGTCACTCCGGCGCTGACGCGGTTCAGTGGCGTCGGACGCAGGTCCTTCAGGCCGGGAGCACTCAGACCGAACAGCACATGTTTGTCTTTGACAACCGATGGATCCAGACTGGGGGCGGCGCCTTCGATAAGACGCAGATCCGACTGGACCACGGCGGCCGCGCTGTAGATGGGCCAAAAGGTTTCGGGATCCCGAAAGTGGAGGATGCGCTCGGCGGGCCCGCCGTCCAGAACGGCCCGGACTTTTCCGGATTCATCGCTGATGAGGGCCGCGGCCGCGCCAACCGAGAGCATGGGCCCCGAGCCGGGAACGTCGCGCGTCAGGGTCGCCCGGCGGAACACGCCGTCGGCGTCTGGTACATCGCTGACGTTGGCCAGGGTGTGGCAGTTGTCCCGGACTTCAGGAATGGGCAGGGTCACTTTTGCGGCCGGGTCATCACTGGCCGGAACAAAAGCCGCGCCCACGAAATTCCCACTGGCGGCGATGGCGTCGCCAAAGGCCTGGTCGTCCCACACGCCGTACACTGAAGGTTCGGTGTAAAGGACGTCGAACGAGAGAGAACGAGCCTGGCCCCGCACGCAAAAATCGATGACGGCGGTATAGACTTCCCGCGGCCAGGGCCAGGACCATCCATTGGTTTCCTGGCCCCAATCCAGGCTCGGCTGGTCCAGTAGTATCAGGCAGATGGGCGAATTTTCCACCGACTGGCCAGTGGCGCCCCGCGTCGCCAGGGAACGAACCCGCCAGTCCCAGGTGGCGTTTTCCCACCGGTCCAGGGCTCCGGCCTGCCACAGGAGCACCGCCACCGCCGTGGCTCCGGCGGCAAGCCAGAGGGCCTGGATCAGTTTGCGCCGCCTGTCCTTCATGGGCGGCTGTTCACGGTGTCGCCGTGGAGGCTACAAAACGCTGGTGCCGGACCTCGGGTTCGGTTTGGTCGGGTAGCCCGTCCAAGGCGGGGGAAATGCCTTCGATCCGGTCCTTCGGCGCGGGATGAGTTCGTGCAAAACCGGGCCCGCCGGAGGTCAGGCGTTTTTGCATCTCGGCCAGCATGCTGGGCAACGCCTTGGGGTCGTACCCCACCCGCTGGAGGATCGTGATGGCGATCTGGTCCGCCTCTTCCTCCAGGCCCCGTGAGTAGCCGTTGACCATGAGGGTGGAGGTGATGTCGTCGATGCTGCCTTCGTAGGCATCAACCAGCTGCTTCAGATCTTCGCCACCGAAATTGCGCGCACTTTCCGAGGCCAGAACGGTCAAGGCACCGGTAAGCCGGCTGTTCTTGATGGCTCGCAAACCGTGCTTGCCGACCACGTGGCCGATTTCATGGGCCAGAACGGCGGCCAATTCGTCTTCGGATTGGCACAGGTCCAGCATGCCGGAGCTGATAAGGATGAGTCCGCCGGGAGCGGCGAAAGCGTTGATCTCATCCGTCTGCAAAAGCTGGAAGTGATATCCTCCGAAGGTCTCGGGACGGTCCGAAGCCATGGCCAGGGTTTGACCGAGCTCATTGAGGTAGCGGTTCGTCCGCTCGAGGTCGTAAGCCTGGTAGCTGGCAAACATCCGGGCGGCCACCGCACGTCCGAGATAGTATTCCTGCTCAGGAGTGATATCCCTGAAAGTCATTTCCACCGCGTCGATGCCGCGGTGCAGTGAATCAGCCTGGTCCTGGTCGATATGCCCGGTCGCCTCGGCGGCGTCGGTGGCTACCTTGGCGATCGTCGCGCAGCCGGCCAGCCACCAGATGGCGGCGGTCATGAAGATCAATGACAAAAGGAGCCAGAATTTCCTGGATGAAGTGAGGTGCCGCTTCATGCTACCTACCTCCTTCGGCCGGAATTATCTGTCCGGCGGCCAGGAAGGCCTCGGCCTGTTCGGGGGTGACCACGATTTTTTCCATGCGGTCCACTCTGTTGAAATCCAGGTCTTCATTCTGCTTGCGATATTCCTTCTCCACCTGGTCGTTGAAACCCTTGCCGGCCAGGGCGATCTCCTCTCCCGAAGCGCCGGTCGCCGCCTCGGTCCCGCCCGACACCATGGCCAGTTCCTTTTCGGACAGGGCCGATTCGTGCAGCCAGCCCGTCTTTCCCTGGGGGCCGGTAACCTTGACCCAAGGTCCCTGACGTGAAGCCACATTCACCTGAGTGCCATAGGAAATATCTGAGATGGTGGCGCCCAGAAAGGATGGCCGCGCCCGCAACTTTGTCGTCCGTACCTGAACACTCATGATCTGTCCGGCGGCCCAGGCAATTCCGGCCATCAGGGCCAGGGCTACCCACAATCCGGCGCCCAGCCGAGGTATGAATTTGAAGTTGCCGAGTTTTGACTTCATCATCGCCGCCTCCCTCTTGTCAGAAATGACCGGGACCTTAGCCGATTCAGCGTAGCTGCGCGCGGGTGGGACCCAATAGAATCGAAACCGGACCCCACCATAACAAATATTCGGGATGATGAAACGAAGGAATCCGATCGGTCTCAAGGGGCTAAACCGTTTGAGGTTGCTTTTTCCTACAATTTTGCTAGGATTTGCAGGTGGGATGGCCGACAAGCCCGGCTGCGTGAATCACCAGCTTGGCGAGCCATTCGCGACCCGGACCCAGCCATTCGCGACCCGGACCCTTGGGAATTTGAAGTGATGTGGGCGTGTGAGCCCGGGAGACGAGCATGGAATATCCTGACTGCAAGAAATGCAACGACGGCCTTTTGCTGCCCCTGTCGGACTACGGGCGGGACGGCGCCCCCATCAGGTACAAGGCCTGGGTCTGCCACAATCCGGATTGCGGGTTCAGTATCCGCATCGACAACGGGGAAATCAGTCTGGGTAAGAGTCTGCGCGAGTCGGTGAAGTAGAGCGACCCTCCCCGTATTTCCTTCCAGTTTAAAAGCCCTGGCCGGCGTTGCGGTGGAGGGCTTTTCCTTTGGTGAGAAGAAATCTACCCACCACCAGCATACCCAGCACCGAAACTGCGGCCAAGCCCCAATCCCCGGCGGTGACCTCCTGGGGTTGGTCTGCTCCATCGCTGCTGCCCACCATCACCCACAGGGATATGGCATTGTGAACGGCATGGGCCACCCAGCAGGCGGTCACCGATCCGGTAGCCGCGAAGATGAAAGCCAGGACGAGCCCCACTCCGATCAAGCCGAACAGGAACCAGGGCTCCCCGTGCACGATCCCGAACACCAGGGCCGAAATCAGGGCCGCCGGCAGGGTTCCCCACAAAGTGGCGGTCACACGTTGCAACAGCCCTCGGAAAATAATTTCCTCGGCCAGGGGCGCCACGACAACGACAGTGATCCCTGCCAGGATGATCTCCATCGTGGTGGTGGGCAAGTGTTCCAGGTACAAGGCCATCCACTCCGGATCGATCGCGTGCAGGCGCATGGAAAACTCGGCCAGCAGGGAGGTCGGCATCACCGAGCAGATGGACATCAGGGCCGCCGCGGCCAGAACCAGGGGGTGGGGGAAGGTCAGGCCGAAGTCGCGGCTGAAGGAAAGGTCCCACCGCCTGACCATCAGATACATGGGCACCAGGACGCCGACCAGAGCCCCGGCCAGGACAGGCCCGAACATGTCCCGCCGGATCAGATAGAATACGACCTGGAAAAAGAAATTCCCCGCCATCAGCAGGATGGCCAGGGCCAGGATTTGCCCCCGGCTCCAGGTTTCCCACATACCGGGTGGTTCCTCACCGAGCTGGCGGTTGTTATGATTTAGGTCGTTCATGTTCTCCATGATCCGGGGTTGGCGAAGATGATGGTCGTCTGCCGGCCGGAGGCGGTTGTGCTGGGCAATCGGCCACCGGACAGGTTAGTATCCCGTTGGATATCCGGCCAAGGGAAAATCTACAAGGGAAAACAAACAAGAAAGGTTCCGCCGTGCCGTGTCAGAACACCCGACGTATCCAGGCCGTGATCTTCGATCTCGACAATACCCTGACCGACTTCATGAAAGCCAAGGAAAATTCCATCACCGCCGCCGTCGACGCCATGATCGACGTGGGTCTGTCCTTGTCTCGCGAAGAAGCGACCGAACAGATTTTCGCCATCTACAAGGACAAGGGCATCGAACACCAGCGGGTTTTTAATTTTTTCCTCGAACAGTCCATGGGACGGGTCGACAACCGGATACTGGCCGCCGCCGTGGTGGCTTACCGACGGGGACGCGAAGGATCGCTGGTGCCCTATCCCCACGCCAAGCTCGTGTTGAACCGCTTGCTCAAAGCCGGTTACAAGCTGGCCGTCGTCAGTGACGCTCCCGGTTTCGAAGCCTGGCTGCGCCTGACCGCCCTGGGTCTGCAGCACACTTTCGATCTGGTGCTCACCTTCGATGATACCGGCAGTCACAAACCCGACCCCACCGGATTTTTGATGGCCCTCGAAAGGTTGGAAGTGAACGCGGACCAGGCCGTGATCATCGGGGACTGGAAAGAGCGGGACATCCTGGGGGGGCACAACGCCGGTCTGCACACCGTCTATGCCAGATACGGGGATCAATATTCCAAGTACACTGACAAGGTGGAAACCGGTACCGCGGAACCGGATTTTGTGGTCGACGATCTTCTTCAGCTGCTGGAGGCGCTGGACCAGCTGAACGAATCCGGTGCCGAAGGAAAGGAATCCTGACATGAGGGTTTGCACGGCCAAGCAAATGGCGGCCATCGACAGCGAGACAATTGCCGGCGGCGTTCCGGGAGAAAGACTGATGGAGCGGGCCGGGCAGGCATTGACCGAAGTGCTGCTGGATTTCCTTGCCGAGATCACCTCCGACCATGAAGGACATCATCACGGCGGGTGCGAACACTGTCAGGATTCCGGTGAAGAAAACGGTTCCGCCGGCCTGGGTGTTCTGATCCTTTGCGGCAAAGGCAATAACGGTGGTGATGGCCTGGTCATGGCGCGCCTGCTTGCCGAGCAGGAATACTCCGTCACGGTGATGTTGCTGGATGGTCCGGGGGAGCTGAGCCATGACGCCCTGCTGAATTTCGGCCGGCTGCCCGAGAGTGTCGCGGTGGAGGTCCCGGCGGCCGACAGCTGGCCGGAAACTTTTGAGGTGTTGGCCGCCGAAGCTGCCGTCGTGGTGGACGCTGTTTTCGGCACGGGCATCAAACCGCCTCTGCGGGGGGGGTACCCCGATCTGATCCGGGCGGTCAACGATGCCGGCATGCCCTGCTTTGCCGTGGATATTCCTTCCGGTGTTTCCGGGGACGATGGACGGGTCGATCCGGTGGCCGTGGCGGCTGACCTTACCGTCACCGTCGGGTTGCCCAAGCTGGGACTCCTGCTTTCTCCGGGGCGGGATTTTGTCGGTGACATCGAGGTGGTGGACATCGGTTTTCCGGAAGAAATCTGCGCGAAGTTCGCCGGCGGATTGCATTGGCTACCCCCGGAAGATTACCTGGCTTTACTACCCGCGCGTCCCAGCTCGGTCCACAAGTACGAGTGCGGTCGGGTGCTGGTGATGGCCGGCTCGCGGGATTTTGGCGGCGCGGCCCATCTGGCCGGGCTCGGAGCCCTGCGTTCGGGTGTGGGTCTGGTGAAGATGACCTCACCCTTGTGCCTGGAAAACGCCTTGAGGATCGGCCTGCCCGAAGCGGTGATCCGGGCCGTGGCCGAGACCGATACCGGGACCATCGCGCCCCTGTCACCCGCGGTGCTGGAAAGCCTTCTGGAAAATCAGCAGGCGGTGGCCCTGGGACCGGGCCTGGGAGAAGATTCCGGCACCGATGCCTGGGTCGTCGACCTGCTGGCCGGATTGAGTCTGCCGGTGGTCGTGGACGCCGACGCCTTGAACGCCTTTGCCCGGACCGGGACCGAGCCCCGTTTCGGGACGGATCAAGTGGTCCTGACGCCCCACGCCGGAGAACTGGCACGCCTGGCGGGAATGACGAGTTCACAAGTCGTCAAGAACCGTTTCCGGTTGGTGGCGGATTTGGCAGGCCGCTGGAATGCCGTTCTCATGCTCAAGGGTTGTCCTTCGTTGATCGCAGCTCCCGACGGCCGGGTTTTCATCAATCCGGTCGGAGACGACGCCCTGGCCCGGGGTGGTTCCGGGGATGTGCTGACCGGGCTGGTGGCCGGGCTTCTGGCCCAGGGCCTGGACGCCTTGAGCGCGGCCCTGCTGGGGGCGTATCTGCACGGCCGGGCGGGCACGGTGGCCGCGCGCGGGCGTAGCAACCGTAGCGTGCTGGTCCGCGAGGTCGCCGCCGCGGTGGGCCCGGTCTTTGAAGAGATGGAGAAGCAGGCCAGCACCACCGCCGGGTTGCGGGAAAAAATCTGGCCCGTGATACCCGATGGAGCGCCATGAGGGTTCTGGGAATCGAAACATCCTGCGACGACACTAGCGTGGCCCTGTATGACAGCGACTCCGGCGTGGCGGAAAACCTGGTGTCATCGCAGGTGGACCTGCACGATCACTTCGGCGGTGTGGTGCCCGAACTGGCCAGCCGGGCTCATCTGGTCAACCTGTTGCCCCTGGTGGATTACCTGCTCGAACGCCAAAAACTGCAACTGAAGGACCTGGATGGAGTGGCCGTGACCGCCGGTCCCGGGTTGATCGGCGCCTTGCTGGTGGGGCTTTCCACGGGCAAGGCCCTGGCCCTGGCGGCGGATTTGCCGCTGGTCGGGATTCATCACATCGAAGGACACATCCTGGCCAACGCCTTGACGGCCGACCTGGTTTTGCCCGCCGTCGTTCTGGTGGTATCCGGGGGCCACACTGAAGTGGTGTTCATGCCCGAGGTCGGCCGGTACGAGCGTTTGGGCGGCACCCTGGACGACGCCGCGGGGGAAGCGTTCGACAAGACCGCCAAGTTGTTGCGGCTGCCCTACCCCGGCGGGCCTCACATCGACCGCCTGGCCCCCCTGGGCACGGCCGGCCGGTTCAAATTTCCCCGGCCCTTGAAAAACGATCCGCGGATCGTTTTCAGTTTCAGCGGACTGAAAACCGCCGTCCGTCAGGCCGTGGATGAATTGCCGCGTCCGCTGTCCGAACAGACGGTGGCCGATGTCAGTTACGAGGTGCAGGAGGCCATCGTTGATTCTCTCTGCCAGCGGTTGTTCCAGGCGGCACGTCGCAAGCATGTGCCCGCGGTCTATCTGGCGGGCGGGGTCTCGGCCAACAGCCGGCTCCGCGAACGGGTGGCCACCGAAGCCAAACACCGAAATCTCCATTTCCTGCCCCCTGAGCCCGTCTACTGCACGGATAACGCCGCCATGATCGCCTACGCCGGTTGGTGCCATTTCAACGCCGGTAGGCGGGATTCCCTGGATCTGGACAGTTTTCCGAGGAGTCCCCTGACCTCCTGGCGCTGACCGAGAAAATCCTCCCAACCTGAAATTAGGTATACGGTTCTCCATTCGTCTGCCGATACAAAAGCAGAATCATGGTGGGACAGTGTGCCCGGGTTAGACCGAGAGGGTTAAAATGACCGCGAAAGCGCGCATTTTGGTAGTGGACGACGAGCCTCATATCAGGCGAATCCTGCAGTTCCTGTTGGAGGAAGAGGGGTTCGAAGTCCATCTGGCCGAAAACGGCGAAGAGGCCTGGAAGGCGGTGGCCAGCTTCCAGCCGGATCTGGTCCTGCTGGACGTCATGATGCCCCGCATGGACGGTTTCGCCGTCCTGGAGATTATTCGGGCGGGCTTCGAGACCGCCCGGTTGCCGGTGATCCTGCTGACGGCCAAGGGCGAGGAACAGGACAAGGTCAAGGGCCTATCCGGCGGGGCCAATGATTATATCATCAAGCCCTTCAATCACGATGAGCTTCTGCTGCGGGTCAGCAACCTGCTGGAGGCCACCCGGCGCGAGCGCGAAGCCAACCCCTTGACGGGGCTGCCGGGTAACCGGGCCATCGATCGTGAAATCCAGAACCGCATCGCCAGCGATCAGGAATTCGGGTTCATTTACATCGACATGGACCGCTTCAAGAGTTTCAACGACAAGTATGGTTATGCCCGGGGTGACCGGGCCATCTCCTTCCTGGCCGGTGTTCTGATAGGGATAACCCAGAAATACGGTTCGGGCCGCGAGTTCGTCGGACACGTAGGTGGTGACGATTTCGTGGTGGTCTCTTCCTCGCAGGATGCCGAACGGTTGGCACGACGCATCATCCATGAATTCGACGAAGGCAAGGTGGACCTACACGACGAGGAGGATAGCCGCAACGGTTATCTGGAGATCGAGAGCCGCGGCGGGCAGGTGGAACGTTTTCCACTGATTTCCCTGACCCTGGCTCTGGTTCCCGATTGTCGGGGCCGCTTCGAACATCCGGCCGAATTGAGCGACACCCTGGTCGAACTCAAAAGGTACGGCAAAACCAAACCCCACAGCGTGGTCATTCAGGAAAGGCGTTCGCCGGGCAAGAACCCGGAGATGATCACCATCAATTCCGATCTGGATTCCCCCGAGGAACCTGTCGGCGGTCCGAACTCCTGACCAGGTGAACCCATGAGTGGATATTCCGACAACGTCCTAGCGATGTCCCGGACCAAAGATCCGGTCGAACATTTCATGTCCCTGATCGGGTCGGGCATGGGCCAGCCCAATCTGGTGGATCTGGGTAATGCCTTTTTGGGCACGTGGTCCGACCTGCCCGGTGTGAAGGCCGCCGCGGTGGCGACCGATCCCACGGGTCCGGTGTTGCTGGACCGTTCCTGTCGCGGGAACATCGAGTCGTGGCTGGTGACGACTCGCAACCGGGACGGCAAGGTGTCCCATCCCTGCTGGGTGGGCATGTCCGGCCGCTGGTCCGGTCTTGCCTCGAGTTGGGACGATTCCCCCCAAGAAATCCCGTTGGTTCTGCAGGGTTCCGGTCCGCTTCCAGGTGGTGAGCCGTGGATGGCCGAAGGCCAGGGCTTCGAGCCCGTGTCCTGCACCGATTGGCTGATGGCGCCGATCGAACTCCGCGGGAAGGTGAAGTTCGTTCTGTTGCTTGGGCTGGATGGGAATCCCGATCTCCACGACCAGGTGCGCCAAACCCTGGAACGCCTGGTGAAGGCCTTGACACCGGTGACCGCGGTTTGGGGACACGCCCTGGCCTTGAATGCCCGGTTGCGGATGGCCGACGATGAAAACCGAGCCCTGACCAGACTCAATCGCCTGCAGGGCAGGTTCGTGGCCATGGCCAGCCACGAATTCAAAGCGCCGCTGACCTCCATCACCGCCTATACCGACGTTCTGGGGGGGCAGCTGAAGGACGCCGATTTTTCCCACGCCGAAGAGTTCCTCGGCGTCATTCGCAACGAATCGGGCCGGCTGTTGCGGATGGTCAACCGGATCCTTGATTTCACACGCATGGGGCACGGGTCCCATTTACTGGCCTTGAAACCCGTGGACCTGGAGCCCCTGGTCCAGGACACCGTCCGGTCCCTCGACCCCGAGATCACCCGGAAAGAACTGGTCGTCACGGTGGATGCTCCGGTCGGCCTGCCCCGAGCCGAAGTGGATCCCGACCTGATTCGTCAGGTGCTGATGAACCTCATTCACAACGCGGTGAAGTTCACGCCGAACCAAGGCCAGATTCTCATCACCATGCGGGAAAAGGAATCCGCGGTGGCGGTGAGTGTGCTGGACAACGGGCCGGGCATTCCTCCGGAAAACCTTCGCCGCATTTTCCGGGAATTTTACCGGGCCGAAGGCGGCACCAGCGTCGAGGAAGGCACCGGGCTGGGCCTGACCATTGCCCGGCATATCGTCAACCTCCACGGTGGCCACATCGAAGTAGCCCGCCGGCCGGGAGGCGGTTCGGATTTTTGTTTCCTCGTCCCCAAGGAAACCGGCTCCATGGTCTCGCTGTCCGATGTCCTGGGCAAGTCGATCGAACCGGAACAGGGCGCGCGCCTGGTGGAAAACCTACTGTTCCTTTTGGCGGAGATGACGGGTTCGCGTACGGTCGCCATGCTGTTGCGCAATGGCCAGGGGGCTCTGGTTCCGGTGGGGGCCATCGGCCTGGATGTGGATGCGGCCAAACCCCTGCCCCTGATAGAAAACGAGCGTTGGACCCGGTTCCTCGACCAGGGGGAAGCGGTGACCAATCCGGGTTCCCTGGTTCGGGATCTCGGTTGGTGCCCCAACAAGGGCACGACCGAAAATAACCGGATGTATGCTCCGCTCGGCGCCGGGGAAGATGCCCTGGGTTGTGTCATTCTCGGGCGTCGGAGCGGCCTGGAATCCTATGACCAGGCCGACCTGACCCAGCTGTCGGTCTTGTCCGAGATCGTCAAGACCGCCTTGAACGACCTGAAAGGTGGTTTTGCCAGGTCGACGGCTACCGTTCGACTCCTGCTGCAGATCCGTCGGCACGGGGTGCCCACGGTGACGCCGCAATCGCTGGTGCTGGCCGGGAAACTGGGCCAGCGCCTGGGACTGAACAAGAGGGAAGTCAAGCGGCTGCAACTGGCGGCGGTTCTGCACGACGCGGGAATGGCCCAGGTGGAAGAGGAAATAGTATTCGGTGAATCGGAGTTGAGTTTGGACGAACGGGACGAAGTGAATCGCCATGTGGAACAGGTGGTGGACCTGCTCGGTCCCCTGTTGCCGGACTCCGCCCACGAACAAATCATTCGTCATCATCACGAGCGGTACGACGGGACCGGATATCCCGATGGCCTGAGTGGACTGGACATTCCCCTGGGATCCAGGCTCATGGCCGTGATCGACACCTGGTTCTCCCTGACGAGCCCGCGGCCGTTCCGCAACGGGTTGTCCCCAGCGGAGGCCCACGCGGAAATCCTGGCCCACGCCGGGACCCAGTTCGACGGCGATATCGTCGCCGAATTCACCCAGATTTTACATGACGAGGACGTTTTAACCGACGAATCGATGGCAACCGACCCGGCCAGGCCCGGTATTTGAGGAGAGTCATGAATGAATTCTCGCGGGTTCTAATCGTGGACGATGAAAAGCCCATCTCCACCCTCCTGGCCCAGACCTTCGAACAGGAAGGGCACCAGGTTGCCAACGCCTACGACGGTATTGATTGCATGAACAAGATGGCATCGTTCCAGCCTGACGTGGTCATCATGGACATCATGATGCCGAAGCTGGACGGGGTGGATACCACACGGTTGATCCGCCGGAACAAGAGTTACCAGGACACCATCGTCGTTGCGCTTTCGGCCAAGTCGGACGAGGAAACCCGTCGCCGGATGAAAGAGGCCGGCGCCAATCTGTTCATGAGAAAACCCTTTGTCATCGCCAAACTGTTGGCCCGGATTTCGCGCATGCTGGAAATCCGTTCCGGATCGAGTTGAGGTTTTTCGATGTTGATGGCAGCGGTCACACCTAACCTGAATGCTTCGTTCACGGGGTTCGTCGCAGCGATGACGATGCCTTCGTCCGTGATGGTGCTTCTGATGGTCGCTGCCGCCTGCGGTGTTTTGGGAGCCACGATGTGGTTTAGAATCCTGACGGGCCGCCGCCAGTTGAAGCAAAATTCCGACTCATTGCATGTCCAGACCAAGAGCCTGGAAGATATCCTTGCGGTTTCGGCCGGCTTCAACGCCACCCGCAACCTGGCCGAATTGGCCGACAAGTTGGCCGCCGCGGCGGAACAGATCAGTGGCTTCCGGCGGGTGGTCCTGTACCTGTGGTCCGATACGACAAGAGCTTTCGAAGCCAGGGCCTTCAGGGGTGTTACCCCCCAGGAAAAGGTCGGTTTAACCGGCTCCCAGATCCTGACCACCGATTATGACGAGTGGGCCCGCGAGAAATACGGGTATTCCCATTGTTTCCTGGTGGATGCCGTCGGTGCCATGGACCCAGGCACCGACCGGGGTCTGGACCTGCTCCCGGATTCCGGTCGTTGGAAATCAGGTCAGCGCCTGATCACGCCCTTGGTTGATACCGGAGGCGAGGTTCTGGGCTTTTTTGACCTGGACGACCCGGCCACCCGGCGGATTCCTTCACCCGCGGAAATTCGTCAGCTGGAGTTCCTGACCTGTCAGGCCACCATCGCCGTCGAATCGGCGCGGGTCTACGACCACCTGGCCCGCAACAACGCGGAACTTTCCTCCGCTTCGGAAAAGCTGAAGAGTCTGGCGGACATGAAGAAGAACTTCGTGGCCAACATCAGCCACGAATTGCGTACTCCACTTACCTCCATCTCGGCCTACTCCGAATTGTTGCAGAAAAACATGGATACCCTGTCGCCCGAATCGCTGGACGAGTTCCTGGAGGTCATCCACGACGAAAGCGTCAAGCTCACCGGGATCATCAACGACATCCTGGATCTGAGTCAGATGGAGAACAACCGCCCGTCCATGAAGCAGGTGGAAAAGAACCTGGTGGGCCTGGTGCGGCACCTGGAAGAGTCCTGGCGGGAACGAGCCCGCAAGATGAACATCACGTTTACCCTGGACGCCGGGTCCGAAGAAATCCGGCTGTCTCTGGACCCGTTGCTCATCCAGCAGATGTTAACCCATCTGGTGAGCAACGCCTTCAAATTCACCCCCGCAGGCGGCCAGGTGCGGGTCGGAATCCTGGAGACCGGTACGGCGGTCTGTTTGACGGTGCAGGATACGGGCATCGGGATTCCCGTCGACAAGCTAGGGCATATTTTCGAGAGTTTTTACCAGGTCGATTCTTCGGCTACCCGTCAGCACAACGGCCAGGGTGTGGGCCTGGCCATCTGCCAGGATATCGTCCGCCACCATGACGGCCGCATCTGGGCCGAAAACGTCGAGCCACAGGGAACGCGGATCACCGTGTTGTTGCCGCGGCGACCGGCGGTCCTGCAGCCGGCGGATCCCGAATCGTTGACGGGCCTGCCTTTCGAGGCCGGAGAACTGATGGAACGGCTGATGCACTGGGTCAGCGAGAGTCTCGGAATCCAGGTGGCCACGCTCATGGTTCCGGACAAGGATGGGGAAAACCTGACCATCCGTGCCGCCATCGGCTTGCCCGAAGCGGTGGTCCAGAGCGCCCGGGTTCGCAAGGGAACCGGAATCGCGGGTCGGGTCTGGGAGTCAGGGGAAACCCTCCTGGTTGATGACCTCACCCGGGATCCACGTTTTCACCGCGAACTGAACGAGCCCCGATATTCAACCCCGTCCCTGCTGTGTGTGCCCCTGCGGGACGGAGACGATTCGCTGGGCGTCATCTCGGTCAACAACAAGATCGACGGAACGGTCCTGGACAATGACGACAAGGTGTTCCTGGAGTCGCTGGCCCCCCGCCTCACTCGCCTGCTGACCCGGTACGAAAGCTGGCAGGACGGCGCCCGGGATTTCGAGGCGATCCGGGACACCCTGCGTTCCACCACCGCGGTGGGACATCTGCGTCACGAGAGCCTGCTACAGGTCTGTCAGGAAATCTGCCTCGCCTCTGCCCGGAAGATCATGCTGCCCGGGGATGAACTGGAACACCTGGCCTTTTCCCTGCAGTTCTACGACGTGGGACTGAACAGTGTTCCGGCCAGTATCCTGAGCAAACCCGGCCTTCTGGACGAGGAGGAAAGGTGGCACGTCGAACAGCATGTGGGCGCAGGGCTGGGTATCCTGGGGTCCTTACAACTGGACGCCAAGGTGCGGCAGCTCATTCTTCACCATCACGAAAACTTCGACGGCACGGGTTATCCGATGGGATTGGCCGGCGAGGCGATCCCCCTGGGATCCCGCCTGGTGAGGCTGGCGGACACCCTGTCGTCCCTGTTGAGCCCGCGACCCTGGCGGCCGGCCATGAATCTGGATGAAGCTGTGGATGTGATCCGGAGGGGAATCGGGCGGGAATTTTGTCCGCGGATGGCCGACGTGTTCCTGGATGAAACAGAAAAACGGCGGCTGCGGATCACCCAACTGCAGACCCAAAACGGCACCACCACCGATTTGAACAGGATGCCACTGGACAGGGGAGTCCCGGCCCCTGAGCTGGTCTGATCCGGTTCGGCAGTCAACAACGAGAGGTTTGACCTTGTACAAGGTTCTGGTAGCTGACGACGAACACAACATTCGCAATATCCTCGATTTCAGTCTTCACGCCGAAGGTTTCCTGGTCGTTTCGGCTCTGAACGGGGAGGATGCCTTCAAGCTGGCCGTGGAGTCGAAGCCTGATCTGGTCATTCTGGATGTCATGATGCCGGGCCAGGGCGGTGTGGAAACCTGCCGGGCCCTGAAAGATGACCAGCGCACGGCCGCCATTCCGGTCATCCTGCTGACAGCTTTGACCGGCCGCGATGACCGGAAAGCCGGCACCGCAGCCGGCGCGGACGCCTACATCACCAAACCCTTCAGTCCTCAGAAGGTCATCGAGACCGTTCTGGACCTCCTCGGCGTAACCAGCGATTGACCTTGGGAGGCCTCCGGTCTGGTCCGGCGGCTCGGTCGTGGACGCGGCGATCGGTTAGCGGTAGAATCCACCCCTTGAATAATACCGAAACCTGGACCGGACTCCGGTCCGTCCCCACCGGATGCGAGGCTTCCTTGCGCCAGCTTGTCGAAATCGTCCTGCCGGTTCCGTTGGATCAGGCGTTTTCCTACCGGTACGATCCGGACCGGGACGACGGCCACAGGTCCGGTCTGAAGGTGGGGGATCTGGTGGTGGTGCCATTCGGCCGCCGTCGCGAAGTCACGGGTTTGGTGGTAGGGGTCGCCGATCTGGAGAGGAATCAACGGGAAATCGATGGTGCCAAGTTGCGGGATGTAACCCGGGTCCTGGCCCCGGAGTACCGGATCACCGGTGATCGCTTGCGGCTGGCCCGGTGGCTGGCTTCCTACTACGCCTTACCCCTGGGCGAAGTGGTTCCCCTGTTTCACCCGCCCTCGCCGGGAACCCGCGCCCGCGCCGTGAAAAGGGATTTATCGCAAAGTCCGTACCCCTCGGTAGATCCAGACCAGATCACTCTCACCGAAGCCCAGAACAGGGCGGTGCAGGCGGCCGCCAAGATTCTGACCGCCGGATCCTTCGGTACCCTGTTGCTGCACGGGGTCACCGGTAGCGGCAAGACAGAGGTCTACCTGACGGTCATTGCCCAGGCGTTGGCCGCCGGCCGCGGGGCCATCTACCTGTTGCCCGAGATCGCGTTGACTCCCCAAACCCTGTCGCGCATTTCGGCCCGGTTCGGCGACCAGGTGGCCGCCATCCACAGCGGACTGTCGGCGGGCGAGCGGTGCCGGGTTCACGAGCAGGCGGCCCAGGGAAAGATCAAGGTGGTGGTGGGGCCCCGTTCGGCCCTGTTCGCCCCGGTGCGCGATCTGGGGGTGATCATCGTCGACGAGGAACATGAGAATTCCTACAAGCAGGATGAAAAACCCCGTTACCACGCCCGGCACGCGGCCCTGGTCCGGGCCCGGGAAAACAAGGCCGTGGTGATCCTGGGATCCGCCACTCCTGATCTGGAGTCCATGGTCAACGCGCTGGACGGTCGTTTTGAACTACTGGAATTGCCGGACCGGATGGGCGGAGAGCTTCCGTCCGTCGAGGTGGTGGACATGCGAGCAGGCGCCGGCCTCGAGGGATTTACCCCGACGTTGACCGAGGCCATGGCCGAAACCCTCGAGCAGAAACGGCAGATCATTCTCTACTACAATCGGCGGGGTTTTGCTCGGGTACTCCAGTGCGCATCTTGCGGGGAAGCGGTCATGTGTCCGCACTGCGACATCGGGGTCACCTACCACCTGCGTCCCCGGCGGCTGTTGTGTCACTACTGCGGGTTTGTCCGTCAGGTTCCGGCGACCTGCCCGGATTGCGGGGCCGAGGATTTTCTGCCCGCCGGTGGCGGCACCGAAAAAGTGGAGCTGAATCTGCAGGCCCATTTTCCCGACGCCAGGATTCTGCGGCTTGATCATGACACCACCAGGCGCCGAGGAAGTCATCGGCGTATCCTGACGGCTTTTGCCCGCGAGGAAGCCGATATTCTGGTGGGCACCCAGATGGTGGCCAAGGGCCATCACTTTCCCAAGGTGGGACTGGTGGGAGTCCTGGCCGCAGACGACGGACTGTGCCTGCCGGACTACCGAGCCAGTGAGCGGTCATTCCAACTGCTGACCCAGGTGGCCGGCCGGTCCGGGCGCACCACCGCAGGCCGGGTGGTCTTTCAGACCTGGAAACCGGACGACCCGGTCATCCTGGCAGCGGCCGCCCATGATTATGCGACTTTCCTCGCCGCCGAAACACCGGCGCGCAAGGGTCTGGGGTACCCTCCTTTCAAGCGGTTGTTGCGGTTGGGAGTCAGCGGTCGTCGCCTGGCCGAAACGGAAGAAGCCGCCCAGCAACTGTCCGTTGCGGTGACAGCCAGCCTGGGCGGTCCCGGGATCGAGGTTCTCGGCCCGGCCCCGGGGGTTTTCCCGCGACTCAAGGACCGGTACCGGTTCCAGATTCTGATCAAGGGGTCGGTGGGATTCAAGAAAAAGGCCTGGCTGGCCGAGTGTTTGCGGAGTTTCAAGGATGAATTCAAGGGGGTGGATGTAGTGCACGACGTGGACCCCGTCTCCATGTATTGAAAATGATTCAGGCTATCAAAAAATTTAAAATCATAAAAAATAAATAAAACAGACAAGAATGATAAATTGAATGCCGATAATATATTTGTTATCTTAAACTTGGCAGTTTTTGGGCCGGTGCCGGAGTATGTTCCGGTCACAGTGGCCCGTGTTTGTGGTCAGGTTGCGTCTGAAAGGAAGCTGAAGTTGCGTTTCATCAATAGCTCAATCATCTCCTTGCTGAGATTCGTTCTGCCTTCGGCCCTGGTCCTGGCTGTTGGCCTGCCGATTTTGGCGGTGGCCCAGGAGGCTCCCGATATCCAGGAACTGCGGCGTCAAATCGACCGCAACGGCTGGAGTTTCGAAGTCGATGATCATTTCACGCGCACCCTGACGCCGGAGACTCGGGCCAACCTGCGAGGCTACAGCCCTCCTGCGGGTTACGAACGTGAACTGGAACAGCACCTGAAAATCTATCCCATCGACAAGGATGACTTGCCCTCCAATTTCAGCTGGCGAGATCTGGGTGGCATTACCCCGGTGAAAAACCAGGGCTCATGCGGTTCCTGCTGGGCGTTTGCGGCCACGGGGGAGTTGGAGGCCTTCATCAAGATATATACGGGGATCGAGACCGACCTGTCCGAGCAGCAGTCCGTTTCCTGCAATCCCTACGGAGCAGGGTGCGGCGGCGGATGGGCGCCGGCTTCGTACTATGTTTTCGAGAACAATGGGGCGGTGCTGGAAAATTGTGCCCCCTATGTGAGCCTGGACCCTCCGATGGCGCCCTGCACCCAGTCCGAATTCCTCACCTACGGGACCATCACCGGCTACAATCACATCAGCAACGATATCAATCAGATCAAGGCGGCCCTGCAGTACGGTCCGGTCTGCACAGCCATCGACGCCGGACCCGCTTTCGAGGCCTACGGGAGCGGCTGCTACGACGTGCCTGGCTACGGAACAAATCATCTGGTGCTGATCGTGGGCTACGATGACCGCAGCTGCGACGAAAACGGAGCCTGGCTCATCAAGAACAGCTGGGGACCCGGTTTTGGTGACGGAGGTTACATCACCGTGCAATACGGTGCCGGTTCGGTGGGGACAAGCTTGACCCAGCTTGAATATGCCGTGCCCCCGGTGTCCGTCAGTCTGAACGAAACCTTCGGTGAAGTTCCGTTGTTGGCGGACCACCCGGTCGATGTCCTGTGGAGCACGGGTGGGGCCACGGTCGGCACCGTGGATATCTGGCTGGGCATCGACGGTTACTGCCACGATATGTTGGTGGCCGAAGATGTTCCCAATACGGGCTCCTACTCGTGGATGGTGCCCAACCTGGGTACCAACTTCGCGAGTCTGGTCGTCTTTCCCAGCACAGGAATCGAAACCGGTTATGATTTTTCCGATACGCCTATAAAGATCATCGGCCACAAGACCCGTTACGTTTCAGCGGCCGGCAGCAACACTCCACCCTATGATACCCCCGCGACGGCGGCCCATTCCATCGGCGACGCTGTGACCGCTTGCACAGGCACCGATTCCGTACTGGTGGTCGGCGGGGACTATCTGGGCTCCGTGACGGTCAGCACCACCGTGAAGATCGTAGGATCGTGGGATCCCACCTTCAGCGTTCAGGACATGCAGGCCCATCCGACCCGGTTGCAGGGAGGGAGTTCCTGCATGCGGTTCTACGAGGGTTGTGGGGATTTCGCCGGTGTCGAAAATGTGATTTTCCACAATTGCACCGGCGGCAACTCCTCCATACCCGAGAGCGGCCAACACGGCGGCGCCATCTACAGTCTGGGCGGTTCGCCCACCATCCGAAACTGCGTGTTCCAGAACAACCAGGCGGCGCCGGGCCTTGGAAACGGGTTCGGGGGTGCCCTTTGTCTTATCGGCGGGGCACCGACGGTCGCCAACTGTGAATTCACCGGAAACGTCGCCTCCAAAGGCGGGGCCGTCGGTGTTTTCGGCGACGCGATCGCCACCTTCATCGATTGCACATTCTCGAACAACGGGCTGAGCAACATGGTTGAGGACAACCAGGGCGGCGTTTTCTACCTGGAAAGTGGTTCTTTATCGGTCCGCGGCGGCAGCGTGGCAAACGGGACCGGCGCCCACCGGGGCGGGGCCTTTGCTTCGACCGGGGGTCAGTTGTCCCTGGACCGGGTCCTGGTTGATGGAAACATGTCCACCGCCGGTGGCGGTGCGATCTATGCCGACGGGGGGTCGGTGGAGCTGACCAATACGACCCTGTCGGGCAATCAGACCAGTGGCGGAAGCGGCGGTGGTCTGGAAGCCATCGGTACCGATCTGGTCTTGCGCAATACAAGGATCAGCGGGAACACCGCCAGCAATATCGGCGGCGCGATCTGCGGCTTTTCCGTGAGCGGCGTGGTGGAAAACTGCCAGGTCGACGGCAACACGGGGTCTTCGGTCGGGGGCTTGTTCCTGATGGGTGTCGGCCCGCTGCAGGTTCGCAACAACACGGTATTCAGCAATGATTCCGGAGGCTTGCTCACCTCGGGTACGGAAGTGATCCAGGACTTCAACAACATCTGGAACAATACCGGGGGCGACAATATGAGCATGTCCCCGGGTGCCCACGATCTGAGCATGGATCCCCTGTTTGTCGACGGGGCGGCGGGTGATTTTGGACTGGCATGCTATTCACCCAATATCGACGCCGGCCAGATGGATCCATTGTGCCTCGATCCTGACGGCTCCCGTGCGGACATCGGCCTGCTGGGTGGCCCGAACGGAGATTTCGTGTCTCCGGCCGCGGTCACCGGTCTGGACCTGGAGGATCTGGGCAACGGTCAAATTCGGCTGAGCTGGAATCCTGGTGGGGAACCGGATCTGGATCGCTACGTCGTCTACCGGGATTCTGCCGAGGTCTTCATTCCCACACCCACCAAGGCTCTGGCTTCGGTAACCCATCCGACGGTGAATTACGAGGACACGCCTCCGGCCGGTGACTGGTACTACCTGGTGGCCGCGGTCAACCAGGGCGGGTATGGCGGTGGTTACTCCGCCAAGGTGAGCACCTCGGGTTCCATCTCGGCCGTCGAGGATGTTCTGCCCCGCAACCTGGCCATAGCGAACATCGCTCCCAATCCTTTCAATCCACGGACGACAATCAAATTCGACGTGGCGCGCGCCGGCCAGGTTAAACTGGGGATTTACGATGTGAGGGGACGGTTGGTCAAGGATCTGGTGGCCGGAAACCTGACCGCGGGAAGGCATGAGATCGTCTGGGACGGGCATGACCGGTCCGGGCGCACGGCCGCGGCGGGAATCTATTTCGTGCGGATGACCGCCGAAGGGAAAGCCTTGACCGCGAAAATGGTTCTGGCCAAGTAAGCGGGCCGGGTCAGTCAAGCCATTTGGTGATTTCGCCGATGGAGACCTGTCCGTGAATATCCATTTTTCCGATCCGCTCGGGGAGCACCCATCTGAGGCCTTCCCGGGCGGATTGTTTTTTGTCCCCGGCCAGTAACCTTTTCAGGGCGTCCTCGTCGGGACAGGCAAAGGTGGCGGGCAGACCGCAGGCTTCCAGCAATTCGATGACCTGGACCGCCGTGGCCAAAGCACAGGTGCCTCTCTCGGCGGCGATGCGGAAGACCACCGCCATGCCCACGGAAACCGCCTGGCCGTGACTCAAGGGATGGTCGGTTTCCTGGCTCCAGGCTTCCAGCGCATGGCCCAGGGTATGGCCCAGATTCAACATGCGCCGCGGTCCTTTCTCATGGAAATCCCGGTTGACGATGCGGGCCTTGACGGTGGCCGTCTGGCCGATCAACTGTCGCCAAGCAAAGGCGCCGAGAATGCCGCCGATACGTTCGTCCGGATCCCCCTGTCCAAAGGCCTGGGCCAGCCGCCCCCGGCTGTGGTGAAGGTGGGCAAACAGGCGTGGGTCGCCGATCACCGCGGTCTTGATCATTTCGGCCAGGCCGTCCCGCCAGGCCCGGCGGGGCAAGGTGGCCAGAAATCCGCAGTCGGCCAGGATGCCGCTGGCCGGGTGAAATAAACCCACGGGATTTTTCAAACCCGCGGCGTTCAGGGCTGCCTTGCCGCCGATCGCCGCGTCCACCATGGCCAGCAGGGTGGTGGGGATGGCCACGAAATTGACGCCCCGCCGCCAGGTGGCCGCCGCCATTCCGCCCAGGTCCAGCACCGCGCCGCCGCCGACCGCGACGATGGTTCCGTCACGGGACAACCCCTGATCCTTGAGCCATTCGTAGACTTCGGCAAGCTGGGCCAGGGTCTTGGCCGTCTCGCCCCCTTTTACGGTCAAGACCGCATGCTGGAAATGGCCGCAGCTTTCCTGGATCTGTTCCAGCCAGTGGGGGTGAAGCTCCGCCACGTTGGCGTCCATGAGATATACGGGTGGAGGATGGGACACGAAACGTCCCAGATCGAGGCAGGCCAAGGGCCCCAGGACATACCGGCTGGGCTGTCCGTCCAGCATCATGTCCAGGTGCAGGGATTCGTCTCGGCTCACATGAAATCCTATCGTTCCTGTGCAGTTTGGGGGGTTCCGCAGTCGGCGTGAACCTCTTGTAGTACAATGATTTTCATATTCAACAGCACCGTGAAATGGTCTCCCGTTTTTCTTGTTTCATCAGCACAAGATAGCTACTTTTCGTTAGGCCCGGGGCGCATTATTTTACACCCCCGGAGCTTCTATTTCCACCAACGCCCTGAAGTTTTCATAAAGGAGTGTTGAATAATGGCAGGTCAGATGGTTGAAATCCGCTGGCATGCGAGAGGTGGGCAGGGGGCCAAGACGGCCGCCATGTTCCTTGCCGAGGCTGTCCTTATCAAGGGCAAGTTCGGCCAGGGATTTCCGGAATACGGTCCCGAACGCCGGGGTGCGCCCATGCGTGGGTTTACCCGAATTTCCGCGACACCTATTCGCAGGCATTGCATGATCGAACGGCCCGGAATCGTGATCGTCCTGGATCCCTCCCTGCTGGACAGCCCCGCTGCCGGAGTCACCGCCGGCACGGACAAGGACACGGTCTTCCTGGTCAACACCACCGAGAGTCCGGACTTCATCAGGAAAAAGCTGGGAGTCAAGGGGGCAACCGTTCATACCGTCGACGCCACGGGCATCGCTCTGGATTCCATCGGCCGCCCCATCCCCAACATGCCCATGATCGGCGCCCTGCTGGCCGTGGACGACATGATGACCGTCGACGAGCTCAAGGGAGCCCTGGTCGAGCAGCTGGGAAGCAAGTTCTCCCAGGTCGTCGTGGACGGAAATCTGGCCGCCGTGGAGCGCGCCAACAAGGAGTTGGTGTCCGCATGAGTTTCATCAAGAACGAAGACCTGCACGAAGGCGGGATCATTCGTGAGGCCGGCAACGCGACTGACTACAAGACCGGGGACTGGCGCACCTTCGTGCCCCAGTTCGTCGAGGAGAACTGCATCCAGTGCATGTTCTGCTGGATCTATTGCCCCGACAGCGCCATCGACATCGACACGAGTGGTGACAAGCCCATCATGAAGGGCATCATCATGGACCACTGCAAGGGGTGCGGTATCTGCGCCCACGAATGCCCTCCCGTCAAGAAGGGCAAGGCCGCCCTCCTGATGGTTAGGGAAGAGAAATAGGCTTTTGCCGGAAAGGATCCGAGTCATGGAACAGAAACTCGTGGCACTGTCCGGCAATGAAGCCGTGGCCTATGCGTTCAAGCAGGCCCGGCCTCATGTCGCGTCAGCGTTTCCCATCACTCCCCAGACGGAGATGATGCACAAATACGCCGAGTTCGTCGCCAACGGCGAATCGACCACGGAGATGATCCTGGTCGAAAGCGAACACTCGGCCATGAGCGCCGCGGTCGGCAGCGCCGCCGCCGGTGCCCGCACGTTCACCGCCACCAGCAGCGCCGGTTTCGCCTTGATGTGGGAAGTGGTTTACATTGCCGCTTCGCTGCGTCTGCCCATCTGCATGGCGCTTGTCAACCGGGCCCTGAGCGGCAACATCAACATCCATTGCGACCACAGTGATTCGATGGGCGGGCGTGACGCCGGCTGGATTCATCTGTTCAGCGAAAACGCCCAGGAGAGTTACGACAACTCGATCATGGCCTGGCGCATCGCCGAGCACATGGACGTCCGGCTGCCGGTGATGGTCAACTACGACGGCTTCATCATCAGTCATACCGCCGATGCCCTGCACATGCTGCCGGACGACGCGGCCTACGACTTCATCGGCAAGTACCATCACAAGTACACGCTGCTGGACGTGGAGAATCCCATCACAGTGGGGCCCCTGGATCTGACGGACTACTACTTCGAGCACAAGGCCAGCCAGCTGGCCGCCTACGACAAGGTGCCCGGGGTCATTCAGGCTGTCAGCGATGAGTTCGGCGCCCTGACGGGTCGGCACTACAGCTTTGCCGAAGAGTACAAGATGGACGACGCCGACATGGTGATGGTCATGCTGGGCAGCAGCGCCGGCACGGCCAAGGACGTCATCGATGAGTACCGGGAAAAAGGCGTGAAGGTGGGGCTGCTCAAGCTGCGCACCTTCCGGCCTTTCCCCGTCGAGTACCTCGCCGAAAAACTGGCCGGACGCAAGGCCGTTTGCGTGCTGGACCGCAGCGCCAGCTTCGGCGGCCAGGGCGGCCCGGTGTTCATGGAGGTTCGCTCGGCCATGTACGGCCAGCAAGTTCCCGTGCACGGTTACATCTACGGTCTAGGCGGTCGGGATTTCGATCTGCGGCAGGTCGGCACCGTCATCGACGACCTACAGAAGGTCGCCGCCGGCGGCGCCGTCAAGGACATCAACCTCCTGGGTATCAGGTCCTAGGAAAGGAGGCAGTTATCATGGCAACTAATCTCAAAAAGTTGACCGGACACGAAGACCTCCTGACCGGGGGACACCGCGCTTGCGCGGGGTGCACGGGTTCAAACATTCTCAGGCAGATCATGCTGACCGCGGGCAAGGACACCGTGGTGGGCGGGGCGACGGGCTGCATGGAAGTGGTCACGACCATCTTCCCGTACACGGCCTGGAAGACCTCGTTCATTCACAGCGCGTTCGAGAACTGCGCCGCGACGATCAGCGGCGTGGAGACGGCCTTTCGTTCGCTCAAGAAGCACGGCGACCTGCCGGTCGAGCGCGACCACATCAACTTCATCGCCTTTGGCGGCGACGGCGGCACCTATGACATCGGTCTGCAGTCCCTGTCCGGTGCGATGGAGCGCGGTCATAACATGCTCTACGTGTGTTACGACAACGAGGCCTACATGAACACCGGGATCCAGCGTTCGAGCGCGACGCCCCTGGGCGCCCACACCTCGACCGCGCCCGCGGGCAAGGTCAAGCAGGGCAAGGAGCAGAACCGCAAGGACCTGACCAAGATCCTGGTGGCGCACAACATCCCCTACGTGGCCCAGACCACACCCTTCCACTGGAAGGACCTGGCCATGAAGGTGGAAAAGGCCCTGGCCTGCGACGGCCCGGCGTTCCTGAACATCCTGATGCCCTGCACCGTGGGCTGGCACTTCGATCCGGCTCTGGGGATCGATATTTCCAAGGAAGCGGTGGAGACCAATTTCTGGCCCCTGTTCGAGGTCGAGAACGGGGTGTACAAGATCAACCAGAAGCCCAAGGAACGGAAACCCATCGCCGACTGGATGAAGAAGCAGGGCCGCTTCAAGCACCTGTTCAAGCCCGGCAACGAGCACATCCTGGAAGCCAGCCAGAAATATGTGGATGACGAGTGGGAGAAGCTCCTGAAGCTGGAGGCGAAGGACGCGGAGTAGACTTCCGGGTTCGGATTTGTTCGGAAAAGGGGCGGGCCGCAGGGCTCGCCCCTTGTTGTGTTGAGGATAAGCTCAAATATCGAGGGACAACCCGAGGGCCAGGGCCACATCGTCCTTTTTGGGTGTCACCCCGTCCGCGTTCGCCCTAGGCCGAGTCACGTGATCCCAGGTGATCGATGTGGCCAGATCTATATCTCCCAGGAGTTCAAATTCAAACAAAATAAAAGTGTGGTGGATGGTGCTGGCCCCGTGGCCGAGGCCGATCTGGACCCCATATTCGGCATCCAGTTCGATGGTCTTGGTCAGGTCCGTTTCCAGGGTGGTTCGAAAGGGGATGGAGCCATTGCTCACCCTGTCGTCTTCTCCGGCCTGGACGGAAACGTAGCGGGTACCCTGGTAACCGGCGCCCAGTTCGACAAACCAGTTGGTCTTTTTATTGCGGCTGAGAAAATAGCCGATACCCGCGGAAATCGAGGACTGCGAATCGATATTCTTGAACTTGTCGCCATACAATTCGGCCTTGACCGGAGTCAAAAAGAACAGCCTGGAGGTGAATATCTTCCACTCCGCGTTGGCGCGGGTGTTTCGGACGGTTTCAATATCATCGACCTGGCCGTAGTTGCCCTGGAACCGCAGATCGAGCCGTGACTTGGCGGCTTCACGCTTGAGGAATATCCGGCTGCCCAGATCTTCCTGGTTGGTGTTGCCCGAGCGGATCTTGATATCCAAGCCGACCTTCAGGGACCAGAAATTCAGCTCGGTCGGCCGCCCTTCCAGGATCGAGTGGACCTGTGCGCGGGAAAAAGCCTGTACGCCCTTGTCGGTGGCGACCTGCAGCAGGTCGTCACTGAAAGTGGCCGTTCCCACCACCATGTAGTCATCGAGCATGACGTAGGTCATCACTCGCGCGGAGCGGATTTCGGCGATGGCCGCCCAGTCGATGGTCACCACGCCCAGTTCCTCGCTGTCGAAATCGAGGGATTCGTCTCGCATCAGGTTGATGGTGCCCCACAGCCATTCTCCCGACGAGGTTCGAAGCCAATCCCGTTCACTATCCGAGGGCGGGGGCGGGGCCCAGATGCTGTTCTGAGCGGCGGCCAAGCCGGATGAAAAGCAAGCGAAGACGGTGATCAGGAAAAGGTGGGCGAGGGCTTTCCGGTTCATCAAAAATACCTCTCGATGGGAATCGCGTTTTTGACGGCTGGTCTCGAGAATGATCGGGGCCATATTAATCCTAGGCCTTAATACTTGCATTAAAATTCAGGGATGCCGCCTGCCGTCCGGATCAGATTTGTCCGTCACCGGCAAATTTCCTATAATCAGACAGGCTCTCAGAATCCACACCGTGAACCACAGGAATGTGGTTTCCTTCCGCAGCCGCCGAACAGGCAGCTCTCCAGCAGATGAGCACCAGTGATCCGGATTCGTTCGCCCGTTTCCCTGAAATGTGGAGATCCTGCCATGAAAAAATTCTTCGCTCTCGTGGCCTTTCTCGCGGTAGGCCCATTAGCTGCGGGCGCCGCGGCCTCTCTCGACGAAAACCGCTTTGGCCTTTATTACGATCAGGCTGCAACCATCGACGAAATCGATATCAGCGCCAATTCCCAGCAGGTCCTGTATCTGGTGCTGATTAATCCGGTCGGTAGTGGCGGCAACGTCACCCTTGTCAGGGGATTCGAATGCGGCATTCGTCCGGCCTCGGGAGATTTCCTTCTGGGGGTCACTTTCCCCCTGGATGCGATCAACCTGAATGGGAGCGCTGAAGACATGGTGGTGGCCTATACCCAGGGGTTGCCGGTGGTTTCGGGTGGGGGGACGACCCTGGCGACGGTCAGCGTGCTGACCATGGGCAATAATCCCGAAGGCTATTTCCTGCAGCCGGCCACCGGGGCCAGCATCCCCAACTCCTTGGTTTACTTGGATTCGGGTGGATCCGAAGGCGAGCTTGTGGGGGCACTGCCCGTATCCGGCAGCTATGATCTGCCGGTGTTCACCTTCGGGGATTATTCGGTTGAAGAGGACAAGAAATGGGGGGATGTCAAATCGCTCTACCGTTGATATTGATCTTGTTTGGTCGCCCGTAGAACCACGAACTTGGGGTTCGAATCAAGGACCTCGCAGTTACCGAACAGCCGTTTTAGTTTTCCGTGGTAGCCCAGGTGGCGATTGCCGACGATGCGTAACTGACCGCCTATCCTGAGCGCCTGACTGGCCTGTTCGAACATGCGCCAGGCAATATGATCGCCCGTGACTTGACCCTGGTGAAAGGGAGGGTTGCAAACCACGAGATCGAAACTCCCCGGCTCAACTTCCTTCAATCCGTCAGCCACCGCAAAAGTGATGTCCCTACCGGTCAGACCTGTCCGCGCGATGTTGTCCCGGGCGCTGGCCACCGCCTGATAGGATTCGTCCACGCCGAAAACTGAAGCGTTGGGACAGAGGCGGCTCAGGACCAGGGCCAGGACTCCATTGCCGCAGCCAAGATCCGCCGCTCGGTATGGCCGGTCGTCGGCCGGCAGGTGTTTCAGAAGCAGACGCGTTCCCAAATCGAGATGGTCGCCCGAAAATACGCCGGCCCGGCTGGTCAGGGTCCAACCGAATTCCTCGAGATGGATTTCATTCTCCGGCGACTGTTCCGACGGACCCAATTCGGGATCGAAGCTGCAGATGGCCAGGCGGGCTTTTTTCCAGCCCAGGCTCGTCCTTACGGGCCCGATGGTTTTTTCCAAAAGCCGAAAAACGCGCGCGGGGGTGTGTTTGATCATCCCGCCGGCCACCAGCTGGGAACCGGACCGAAGATGCGGCCGCAGGCGCCACAGGACATCTTCAAGAAACCCCAGGGATTTGGGAATCTTCATCAGGGCCAGGTCAACCGGGCCCCGAGGCGGCCTGTCCCCAGGCACGAAGGTGATGTTCCCGCTGTCCCGTCCGTTGAGCGCCAGGTTGTGTTCCAGGGCCAAACGTGACAGGTGGGAGTCGTTCCAGCAGGTGGGGCGATGCTGGCAGAGCGCGGTGCCCAAGGCTCCGAAAGAGTCATTGATGAGCAGGAGAGATCCCGGATCAGGGGACCCCGATTCATGCAGGTGTTTTAGCAGGTACTCATCGGCGGCATCCCAGGCCTGCAAAAGTTCGTTGCGGCGCAGCGGATACCGGTCAAGCTGGATCGATAAGTTTGGCAGATCCAAGATGGGCACCGGAAATCCCCCCGGCGGGTTGAGGTCGTATTCAGCCGCTCGGGGTCAATTTCCGATCAAGCCTGATAGGTAAGCCAGAGCGGTCTCGGCCAGGGTGTCACTCTGGTCACGGCCGACTATCCTGCCTTGGCTGTCGGCAACCAGCACGGCGGCTTTGGATGTGGACTCCCGGACTCCGACAGCGTCGTGGACCGACCCATCCCAATCCGGCAACAGGACTACCAGATCCGCGGGGTCCGCTTCTTCGGGCACCTTGCCGGCCGCATTGAAATAGGCTTTTTCAATGGCGGGCCCGACCATGCTTCGGAACATGCTCGGAAACGACCGCAGGTCGATGACCGAGGCCATGAATACCTCATCGGCGGTGGGAAACTGCTTGCGAACGATCTTGTTGACGACCAAGGCGGCGTCGGCGGTGTCCTGCCCGTGAAAGATGAGGATGGTCGGCACGCCGATCTTGGCCAGGTGGATTTCCCGGTTTGAGCCAGCGGCAGTGAGGGTCACGGCAGGCAGATGCGCGTCCTGGTCGATGCTGTTTTCGGACATGGTCCATCCTTCCCGGGGTGTCGATCAACGGCAGCCTTAAAAATAGTAGGCCAGCCGCAACCCCGTCCAGCTTCCACGCGACACCGCCCGAACGTTCCAGGCCACTTCGAAGTGTGTGAACCGCAAACCCAACCCAGGTAAAAAACTGGTTTCATTGATGTTCGTGTAGTATCCCACTTCACCGCTCATGAAAAACACGCCCAGTCGCACTCTCGCGCCCCCCACGAATTCCCAGATATCGAGGGACTCGATGGCGTCGCCTCGGGGGAAATGGTTCCAGCCGATGTCAGCGGTCAGGTCGAGCAAGGGAATAACGGGATAATCCATGATGGCGTGAAGGCCGTAGCCGGATCGGTATTCATCCCCGAAGCTTTCGTAGGGGTATTTCCCCGAGATTCCCGCCCCGAAATTCACCGAGCGTGGTGCCAGAGCTTCCTGGGCTTGCACTTCGGCAGCCATCAAACAACAGCCCAGCAAGGCCAACAGAAAACACCTTCGCACACAATTCATTTCGGACTCCCTTGGATTGGTTGGGATATTTCTGAACGCGGTAACCATAGTCCAACCTGCCGGGTGGGCCCACTTCAATTTCTAGGTTCCTGTGGCCAATGATCGGATAATACTTGACAAAAATGGTAAACAATTAATATTGAGAGCAGTATTTCCAGCGGTGGAAAGTGGAATTCAACAGGGAGAAATCTAGATGCCTTACCCGGAGCAGATGGTCGCCCCCATGCGGGCGGAACTGGTGGAGATGGGTGTGCAGGAACTGCGCACGTCCGCTGAAGTAGTGGACTTTTTCCAGGCCCGGCAGGGCACGGCCCTGTTGCTGGTCAACTCGGTGTGCGGTTGTGCGGCGGGCAGCGCTCGCCCTGCGGTTCGCCTGGCGTTGAACCATGACCCCGGGCCCGAACGAATGGCCACGGTATTTGCGGGTCAGGACCTGGAGGCCACCGAGCGTGCCCGCGGCCTGATCGGGGACGTTCCTCCGAGCAGCCCGTCCATTGCTTTGATGAAGAACGGCGAGCTGGTGCACTTTGTTCCTCGCCATCTGATCGAAGGCCGTGAAGCGGACGCCATCGCCGCCGATCTTGTCGCGGCTTTCAAGGTTTATTGCAATTAGAGGGGCGGCCGGTTTCCCTCGAAAGGAATGAGAAATTGGGCACCTTTCATGACGATAAAGGCGAGCTTCATGGGATCACGGTGGTGGTTTCGGCAAAAGACACCGTTTACGTGGGACGCTGCCATGAGTGGGATGACGAGCACCTGCTGTTGCTGGATGCCGATCAACATACCGAAGGACAGGAAGGCCGCTCGAACGGTCAGTACCTGGAACGGGCAGCCAAATTCGGAGTCTGGAAAAAACACGACCGGCTCAAGTTACCCGCCGCGGATGTGGAAGACGTTACCCCTTTGAGCGATTTTTACCCGGGTGCAGGGAAATCGATGACCTCACCGCCAGCGGCGGTGCCCCAGGTGGCTGAATCGGCGACTCCATTGCCGGCCGCCGCGAACGATGACCCTGTCGTCCTGACCTACACGGCGAGTGAGGAAGTCAAACGGCTCCTGGCCGCCGGGGAAACTCCGGGCCCCGGCCTGCGTCTGGGCGTTTCCGGAGGTGGCTGTTCGGGTCTGACCTACAAGGTTGCATTCGATTCCCAAAAGGATGGGGACGTGGTCGTTGCGCAGGACGGGTTCGACATCCTCCTGGATCCCAAAAGCGTCATCTACCTGCGCGGGGTAGTCCTGGATTTCCAATCCGGTCTCAGCGGCCGAGGTTTCCAGTTCAATAACCCCAACGCCAGCAACACCTGCGGGTGCGGGGAAAGTTTCGCGGTCTGATGTCCGGCGACCCGCGCGATCTCGTTGCCCAGGCCCGCCGGTTTGGACTGGTCGCCCGCTGGAATGCAGTGCCGGATCTGGGGCTGGTTCTGGCCGCGGGTCCGGATTGCCGCGACTTTCTGCAGGCGCGTTTGACGAGTGATGTCCTCGCCCTGGCTCCGGGGCAGGGGCAGTTGTCCTGCAAGCTAACCGGTCGCGGGCAGCTGGTCAGCTATTTCAGCCTCCACCACTTGCCGGATCAAGGACAGCCCTTCCCCTCGTTTTTCCTGTTGATGAACCGCCGCGACGTTCCGGTTCTCCTGGAGGACCTGGAAGCCACCTTGATCGGTGAAGATGTTCTTCTCGAGGACGTCTCTACCCAGTTCGAGGGCGTGCTGGCGCAGGGGCCCAGCACAAGGGACCTTCTGGAACGCGTTTTGGGGCGCCCCGAGCCCGAAAAGGTGCCGGAGTATTCCCTCAGGGCCCCCGAATCCCCTCCCGCCGGCCTTCCGGCTGATCTGATGATCCTCAACCGCTCCTTCACCGGTGATCCCGGGCGGCTATTTCTTTGGGGCGCAGGGTCATCGAAAGAGGTATTCCCCGAACAATTTCTGGAATCCGCACGGCGGTTGGAGATGGAGGCCCTGGATAAGGAGGTTGCCTCCATCACGGCTTGGCGTTGGCTCACGGTCGAAGCCGGCTGGCCTTGCCTTGGCCGCGATCTGGAACCGGCCAGGGTCGTGCTTCCCCAGACCGGACTCGAGCAGCAGGTGGTCAGTGCGACCAAGGGATGTTTCCCCGGCCAGGAGGTCGTGGCCCGCATCCGGACCTACGGGTCGGTTCCGATGGCCTTGCGTGGGTTGGAATTCGCGAGGGACAAGGGGCCTTCGCCTGATGATCTGCCCGGACCGGGCAGGGATCTGAAGGTGGCCGGGAAAAAAATCGGTTCCTGGGCCACGGGGGCCTGGTCGCCCACCCGGTGCAGAACCATTTCCCTGGTCTTCCTGAATCGGGATCACCGGACACCCGGAACCATGCTCGAAGTGGAAACGGGCACGGGGCCGCTTGAGGCCGAGGTGGTTCACCTTCCCTTTTACCAGGCCGCCAATCAGGCGCAAAGGGCCCGGCATCTTCACGAACAGGCGATAAGACTGTTCAGCGGGGGTGACGACCTGCCGGCGGTGGCTCTGCTTGAGGAGGCCCTTCGGTTGGATCCGCGGTTTCCCGAAGCCTACGAAGCCTTGGGGGTGATCCTGGGACGCTCAGAACGTTACCTTCAGGCCATCGATATCTTCCGCCGCCTGGAAGAGGTGGCTCCTAATGAGCCCATGGTCCACACCAATTTGTCCCTTTTCTACATGAAGATCGGCGACAAGGACGAAGCGGAGCGCCAAAAAGCCCAGGCGACACTCAAGAGGTTTTCCTCCACCGATCCGGCCGAGGCCAGGGCCATGGAAAAAGTGGCAGTGGTCGCCAGGCAGGATGAAGCCCGACGAAAGATCGGCATGTTCACCGCCGTGCTGGATATCGATCCGCAAGACCCGCTGGCTCTGATGGGCATGGGCAAGGCCCTGACCGAACTCGAGGACTACGATCAGGCCGAAAAATTCCTGGCCGAGGCCCTGCGAATCCAGGCGGACAACAGCTCCCTTTACGCAGCTTGTGGCAAGGTTCTCGAAGCGCTGCAGCGTCCCGTCGAAGCGGCGGAAATCTACCGGCAGGGAGTGGTCGTGGCCAGCCGAAGGGGAGACCTGATGCCACTCAAGGATATGGAACACCGGCTGGGCCTGCTGAATGTCGGCTGAGCTGGTAAGTGGCTCAGGCCTGCCATTTTCGGGCCCGTGAATAAAAGTTGACAAAAATAGTAATGTATTTATCTTCGGGACTATCAAGACTGGCCACCAGCCAGACACGGATGGAATAACCGGCTGCCGGCAGCCGTTGCAAGGGGTAGGGAATTGAGCAACTCCGCTTTGAATAATAGCGATATCGTTTTTGCCTGTCGCAACTTACACGTTTCGGTTCAGGACAAGGATGAGGCCAAAGAATTGGTCAAGGGCGTTGACCTGACCATTCGCAAGGGCGAAAAGCACGCCTTGATGGGGCCCAACGGCTCTGGAAAATCGACCCTGGCAGCGGCCCTGATGGGGCATCCCGGTTACGAGGTGTCCGGGGAAATCTGGCTGGCCGGAGAACGTGTCGACGAGCTTCCTGCTCACGAGCGGGCCCGGCGTGGAATGTTCATGAGTTTCCAGTACCCGGTGGCCGTTCCGGGAGTTTCGGTGGCCAACTTCCTGCGGGCCTCTCTGGCCGCTCGGCGGGGCCAGGAAATTCCGGTGCGTGAATTCCGCAAGGAAATGGAAGCAGCCTTCAAGGAAATGGACATCGACCGCAGCTTCATTTCCCGCTACCTGAACGAAGGCTTTTCCGGCGGAGAAAAGAAACGCCTGGAAATCCTGCAGATGCTCATGCTCAAACCCGTGTTCTCCCTTTTGGATGAGACGGACAGCGGCCTGGATATCGACGCCCTCAAGGTTGTCTCGGCCGGAATCAACAACGCCACAGGTCCGGAAAACGGGATGCTGATGGTGACCCACTACCAGAGGATCCTGGACTACGTCAAACCCGACATCGTTCACGTTTTCATGGACGGCCGTCTTGTCCGCACCGGCGGATCCGAGTTGCCCAAGGAACTTGAGACCAAGGGTTACGACTGGCTGCTCGAGCCCAGCGCGGCCGGATCCGGAGGTGCAGCATGAGCGCCAAGCAGAACGTAGCCGGCATCAACCAGGACTACACCGAAAAGTACGGGTTCCACAACCCCGAGGATTATTTGCTGAAAGCCCCCAAAGGGATCGACCACGAAGTGGTGGAGATGATCTCCCAGAAAAAGAAAGAGCCGGCCTGGATGAACAAGATGCGCCACGAGGCCCTCGACATTTTCCTGGCCAAACCCATGCCCACCTGGGGCAACAGCGACCTTTTGGCGGAGATCGACTTCGACAACATCCACTACTACATCAAGCCCAAGGGTGAACAGGCCCGCGACTGGGACGATGTGCCCGCCGACATCAAGAACACTTTCGACCGTCTGGGCGTGCCCGAGGCCGAGCGCAAGTTCCTGGCCGGCGTGACCGCCCAGTACGAATCGGAAGTGGTCTACCACTCCATCCGGGAAGATCTGGAAAAGCTGGGTGTCCTGTTCATGGACATGGATTCCGGCCTGCGGAAGCACCCGGACATCGTGAAGAAGTATTTCGGCAAGATCATCCCCACCCGGGACAACAAGTTCTCGGCTCTCAACACCGCCGCCTGGTCCGGCGGGTCGTTCATCTACGTGCCGCCTAACATCAAGGTGGACATTCCCTTGCAGGCCTACTTCCGCATCAACGCCGAAAACATGGGGCAATTCGAGCGGACGCTGATCATTGCCGACGAGGGAAGCAGCGTGCACTACATCGAGGGATGCACTGCCCCCACCTATTCGTCCGATTCCCTGCATTCGGCGGTGGTGGAACTGGTGGCTCTCAAAGGGGCGCACATTCGTTACACCACCATCCAGAACTGGTCGACCAACGTGTTCAACCTGGTGACCAAGCGGGCCCACGCCTACGAGGACGCCGTGGTGGAGTGGGTGGACGGCAACATCGGTTCCAAGCTCACCATGAAATACCCGGCCATAGTCTTGAAGGGCGAACGGGCTCACGGTGAGGTGCTTTCGATCGCCTTCGCAGGTAACGGTCAGCATCAGGACGCCGGCGCCAAGATGACTCACGCGGCCCCCAACACCACCAGCCGGATCGTCTCGAAATCCATCAGCAAGGACAACGGTCGTTCCAGCTACCGTGGGCTGGTGAAGGTTGCCCGCGGCGCCCATGGCTGCAAGACCAATGTCGAGTGCGACGCCCTTCTCATCGGCGAGCAGGCCCGCAGTGATACCTATCCCACCATGGACGTGGCCGAAGAGGATGTACGGGTCGAACACGAGGCGCGCGTCTCCAAGGTAGCCGAGGAACAGTTGTTTTATCTGCAAAGCCGCGGCCTGGACGAGGACAAGGCCCGCATGATGATCGTCAATGGATTCATCGAGCCCTTCGTCAAGGAACTGCCCATGGAATACGCGGTCGAATTGAACCGCCTGATCGAACTGGAAATGGAGGGGTCCGTTGGCTGATTTGACTACTCAAACCACCATGGCCGATCCGCGGCCGGCCCTTGCGATCGCCGATCTGACCGCGCTGTGCGAGCAATTGGCCCAGATTCCGACCGCCCGGAAGGCGCGCCAGGAGGCCCGTGTACGTTATGATGAAGCCGGACTTCCGGATCGGGTGCAGCACCTGTGGAAGTTTACCAATCCCGAAAATCTGTTGCCCGCGGATCTTTCCGCGGACGCCCTGACCGGTGCGGGGATAGTTCCGGAACCCTTGCCTGAAGTTGCCGAGGCGGCTGCCACCGTGGACCTGTGGCCCGGTTGGCCCCCCGTGGTGCAGCTGGCCCGTGAGCCGGATGAAGGGGCGTTGCTCGTCGGTCCCTTGGACGGAAGCATGGCGGCGGGGACCCTGGATGACGCAGAGGCACCCTCGGCCTTGTTCCGCCACTTGAACTCCGCAATCTGGAATGCGGGTGTGAAGATTGACGTCGCCGCCGGTGCGACTCTGCCCGGGCCGGTGGTGGTCAGGATCCATGCCCAGGGGGCGGTTGTGGCACCGCGGATCCTCTTCCGGGTCGGATCCGGCGCCGAAGCCACTCTCGTCGAGCAGCACGTCGACGGAGGCGAAGATGTAACCGTAATCGGCCGGAGTGATGTAGTGGGTGGGACCGCAGCCCGCGTGCGCCATGTCCTTCTGCAGACCTGGGCCACGGGCACCAGGGGCCATCTGACCGTGCAGTCCCGGGCCGGGCGCGACAGCGATCTGCTTTCGGTGTTCGCCTCTTTCGGGGGAGATCGGATCAAGATGGAATTGACCACGGACCTCCAGGGGGAAGGGGCGCGCAGCCGGATGGTAGGCGTGGCCCTGGGTGGAGACAAACAGCGTTTCGATCACCACACCCGGCACCGCCACCTGGCCGGGCGGACCTGGAGCGACATCGATTTCAAAGCGGTGGCCGCGGACCGGGCCCGCAGCAGCTACACCGGTCTGATCCGGATCGCCGAAGGCGCCCGCTTCAGCGAAGCCTACCAGGTGAATCGCAACCTGTTGCTGTCCACCAAGAGCCGGGCCGACGCCATTCCCGAACTGGAAATCCTGAACGAGGAAGTCAGTTGCAGCCACGGCGCCACAGTGGCTCCGGTGGATCCGGACCAGCTGTTCTACCTGGAAAGCCGGGGAATGGATCCGGACCAGGCCCTGCGGTTGGTCGTCAGGGGATTTCTGGAAAAAACCCTTCAGAGCATTCCCGCGGCCCTGAGGCCCGGTGTGGAAGAACTGGTCGCCGGCCGCCTGGATCGGCTGAGGGAGGAATCCTGATGGATTCTTTGAACCATTCCCTGCCTGCGCCCGCCGGAGTCCATCCTTGCGATGGCCAGCGGGGGGACTGCAGCCACTGCGGCCCGCTCATGGCGAATCGTTTCCCCATTTTGCTCCGCCAAATGGATGGTCGTCCCCTGGTCTACCTGGACAACGGAGCGACGAGCCAGAAACCCGAAGCGGTGATCGCCGCCGAGGCGAGGTATTACAGGACCCACAACGCCAACGTCCACCGGGGCATGCACACCCTGGCCGCCGAGGCCACCGATCTGTTCGAAGGCGGGCGGTCCCGCGTGGCGCGTTTCCTAGGTGTACCCCATGCGGAGCAGGTGGTCATCACCCGGGGGACAACCTCCGCCCTCAATATGGTCGCCCGGGGACTTGGGCACCGATTTCGTCCCGGTGACGAGATCCTGGTAACCGGGATGGAGCATCACGCCAACCTCGTTCCCTGGATCCGGGTCGCAAAAAATGAAGGCCTGATTCTTCGACACCTGCCTGTGACCAAGGCGGGTCTGCTGGACCTGGACCTTTTGGGCGAACTGCTGAACAGCCGGACCAAAGTGGTGGCCCTGACCCATGTGTCGAATGTCCTGGGGACCATCAATCCCGTAGCCGAAATCGCGGCTGCGGCTCACCGCCACGGAGCCATCGTGGTCGTGGACGCCGCCCAGTCCGTGGGACATCTGCCGGTCTGCCCGGACGAACTCGGCGCCGACCTGCTGGCTTTTTCCGCCCACAAGACCTACGGCCCCATGGGTCTGGGTTTTCTGACCGGGAATCCGGAAATTCTGGAGGATCTCGATCCCCTGGAATCGGGGGGTGAAATGATCGAGACGGTCACCATGGACGACGCTACCTGGGCCGAATTGCCCCACCGGCTCGAAGCGGGAACCCCGAACGTTGCCGCCGTTGCCGCCTTCACCCACGCCTTGGATCTGATCGACGAGGTCACGTTGGAGCGTTTGCGGACCCACGAAATTTCCCTGAACGGATACGCCTGGGAGCGTTTGTCCGCTCTGGGTGGTTTGACCTTGTACGGTCCCGCTGATCCGGCCGCGCGCGGGGGGCTGATCAGTTTCCACGATCCGGCCGTCCATGCCCATGACATGGCCCAGTTGCTCGATTCCCGGGGTGTCGCGGTGCGGGCGGGACATCATTGCGCCCAGCCGCTGCACCAACACCTGGGTGTGGTAGCCACCACCCGGGCTTCTTTTGCCATGTACAATTCCCATGACGATGTCGACGCCCTGGTCGACGCCATCACCTACGCCAGGAGTATCTTCGCCACATGAATGCCGGCATGGACGATCTCTACAGGGAAGTGATTCTGGATCACCACCGTAGTCCACGCTGCGGTGAACCACTTCAGCACGCGGACGCCGAAGCCGCGGGAAAAAATCCCTCTTGTGGGGATGAAGTGACCCTGCAACTGGCTTTTGACGGGGAAAAGATCAGCGCTGTTTCGGTGCGTACGTCAGGGTGCGCTATCGCCACGGCCAGCGGGTCGATACTCGGGGAGCTTTTACTGGGCCGCACCCTGGCCGAGGCCGCCCAATTGGCCGAGGCCTTTCGGCAGACCATGCACCACAAGGACGTCGAACTTTCCGACGACCTGGATCCCGGTGACCTTGAAGTGTTGACCGGGGTGCGCAAGTTCCCGGTGCGTGTCAAATGTGCCCTTTTGCCCTGGATCACCATGCTGGAAGCGGTCACCGCCCGCCGGGAAGGCCGGCCGGTGGGTGAAGCTACCACGGAGGTTTAGTTTGAGCATCAAGATCGAAATGGACGTCACCGAGGCTTTGCGTCGGGTCATCGACCCGGAACTCAACCTGAACATCGTGGACCTGGGGCTCGTGCGCCGGGTGGATTTCGAAGAGGAGACAGCCGAAGCCACCATCGGCCTGACCCTGACCAGCCCCATGTGCCCCATGGGTCCCCAGATCATGGACGCGGTGCGGAACAAGGCCCTTACGGTCCCCGGGGTTCAGCGCTGCCAGGTGGATATGGTCTGGAGCCCGCCCTGGGATCCGCGCACCGACGCCTCGGAAGACGTCCGGGCCGAACTGGGTATCTGGGACTGACTTCTGAATTTTCATATACATAGCAAAACTTAAAAGCCCGGGTCCGGTGGAAAACCCGGGAAAATGGACTGTGATCTGACAGGGGCTGGGCCCCTCTTTTTTTGCCCCCAGCGATTTTCTCACTTTTTGGTTAAATCACCTCAATTGTGGCCGATAACCGGGACAAGCACATCGTATTAAACTATTTCCGAAATGGCTGCTGATGGTCAATTCGCATGAACCCAGGATGACCACGATTGACGAGGAACTGTCCCAGAGCAGGGCCAGGGTCGTCATCACCGGCATTGCCACGCTGGCGTTCGGCGCGGTCGGGATCCACAAGGGACTCGACATGGACGGTCAGCTGGTGCAAGGCCTGGTGGTGTGCCTGTTGTACCTGATGTTTGCGGTCGCGTGGTATGTCATGGTCTTCCGGCTGCCAGGCAAGTGGCCGCAACGGCGATACTTGACCATTTTGGCCGATCTGGGCATCATGACCTACTGGCTGCATTTCGGCGACTCCCACGTGGCCTCCTACTATCCGGTCTTCCTGTGGATCATCATCGGCAACGGCATTCGTTACGGCGAACAGCACCTGAAGGTGGCCATCGTGATCGGGGCGCTGGGCTTTGGATCCCTGCTCGTGTTCAATGATTTCTGGAAGAGCCATATGGAGATCGCCGCCGGCATGCTGCTGGGCGTGTTGGTTCTGCCCGTGTTTTTCCTGAGTGTTCTGCGACGTCTGCGGACCATGTCCCAGTTGGAACTCGCCCTGGCCAAGTCCCGCCTGGCGGACAAAGCCAAAGATCAGTTCCTGGCCACCATGAGCCACGAGATCCGCACGCCCATGAATGGCGTTCTGGGCATGGCGGAAACCCTGCAGGCCACCGACCTGAACGAGGAACAGCAAGAACACCTGCACATCATAACCCGGTCGGTTGAATCCCTGTTGCACATCATCAACGATATCCTGGACTATTCCAAGATCACCTCGAACAGCCTGAAGCTGGAGACCACCCGTTTCGACCTCAAACAGGTGCTGGGGGACGTTCATCTGCTGATGAATTCCACGGCCGAAGCCAAGGGCTTGGAATTTGACTTCGACTACCAGGAAGATGGGCACCGCCATTTCATGGGGGATCCCACCCGCATCAGGCAGGTTGTTTTCAATCTGGTCGGCAATGCCATCAAGTTCACCCACAAGGGAAAAGTGAAGCTGGTCTGCCGGGTCACCGGGTCCGGGGGCAGGGAAAATGTTTCGGTCAGGATCGAGGATACGGGGATCGGGATTCCTCCCGATCGCCTGGCGGCGATATTCGACCAGTTCGAACAGGCGGATAACTCCACGACCCGCCAGTTCGGGGGGACGGGTCTGGGCCTGGCCATCAGCCGTACTCTGGCAATCATGATGGGCGGGGATGTCCAGGTGGATTCGGTGCTGGACCAGGGGTCGGCATTCACCGTGACCATGACCCTGGACGCGTGCAAAGCCCCGGCCGCCAAAGAAGATCCTGAAGTGGTCGAAATACCGAACTTCGGTCTGCGGGGCCTGGTCGCCGAGGACAACAAGTTCAACCAGGTGGTTGTCAAGGGGATGCTGGAACGGATCGGGATCAAGGTGGATCTGGCCGAAAACGGGGCTGAAGCCCTGGACCTGTTCGAACAGAATCAATACGATCTGATATTCATGGATGTGCGCATGCCGATCATGAACGGTTACGCCTGTACCGAAGCCATTCGGGCCCTCAAGGACGAACGGGCGAATATCCCCATTATGGCTCTCACGGCAGAAGCCACGAATTCCGACGCGGAAAAGTGCCTTGCCGTGGGCATGAATGTGCACCTCAGCAAACCCCTGCGGATTTCCGAAGTGGTCAAGGCCATCAAGGCCCTGGATATCCAACCTGCTGTTACCGTCTGATTAATCTCACGAATAAGAACCGTCAACCCAGCCCTTCCAGGGCCTTGAGCGACGGTTTCTGGGCTCCTGCTCGGCGGTTCTGGGCCTGGACGAGACGTTCGATCATGCGCAGGTCTCGGCTGGTCAACTTCAAGGCCGCGTCCACCCAGATCTTGGTGATCTGGATCAGCTCTTCATAGGTCACGGGATTGATGCACTTCCTGATTCTGTTCATGGCATTGTGGGCATTGCCGCGCTTCTGGTGCCGCTGGATGAAACGAACCACGGCCTGTTCACCCTGGCCGTCTTCTACCACCTCGTCGACCAGACCCAGGTTGTGCATCTTATGGGCGGTCAGAAGCTCTCCACTCATGATGATCTTTTCGGCAATATCCGGTCCGGTGCGGCGTACCAGGAAACTGTAGGCGCCCATGCCCGGAACCAGGTTGAAGAGAACCTCTGGTAGTCCGAACTTGGCGCTTTTTTCGGCAATGACCACGTTGCTGGAAATGGCGGCCTCGAACCCCCCACCCAAAGCGTCGCCCTGGACCAGCGTGATGGTGGTCATGGGCATGTCAAAGTTGACGGCATTGGGATAAAGGACATCGATGCATGCTTTGGCATAACCAAGCAGCCCTTCCCTGTCACCGCCGGTGATCAATTTGGAAAAGAGGTTCAGGTCCCCCCCGAGGTTAAAAACCCCGGGAACGCTACTGGCCAGTACAGTGTAGCGGATGGGCAGGGCATCATGGCCCGTCTCGGCAGCGTGATTGAGAAGTTCCACCTGGTGCTGGAGCCGACGTAATTCGTTGAGCAGATCGAAATTGAAACAAGGTCGTGACCGAGGGGCCAGGTGGTACCACAGGGCCTTCTGATTATCGTCGTATTTTACGAACAGCTGTTCGTAGGGGCCCCATTCGGGGGAGGTGCCGTTTCCTGGATCCATGGTTCCTCCTGTGGCCATCGGTCTGGTTGTCGCGATGGATTGGCCACAGAGTCGCATTAGTTTTTTTGGTCACGGAAAATCCCCTCCCGATTTTCTTCAGCGCCCCAAGGATATCACATTAATCCCCACAAAGAAAATACTTAGGTGATTTGACAAGTGGGTCTTCGGGGGCAACAGGCCAGAAACCACCGGAGACACTCCAAAACCCAGAAAATCCTCAAATCCCGGGATATATGGTCGATAGAAATAATCCAGGGTTCTCTTGGTGGGGTGTGGTTCCCGCCGGGTTTTTGCGTGGATTTTCGTGATGCTTGGAGAAATAATGAATGAATCGAAGAACAACATCTTGGTTCCGGGGAAGAAAATCCACGGCCAGATGACCTATTCCACCACCAGAGAAGTTGACACGGAATTTGCGGCGGAGATGGTGCGCAGGTCCAAGCGACTCATCGAAAATGACCAGTACACGGAGGCTGAAAAGCTGCTCCGTCAGGCGCTGGAGCGGATCCCCGACCACAAGGAATGCCAGGCGCATATCGCGGTCTGTATGGCAGGGAAAAGGAAGTTTGTCTCGGCCGAAAAACTGGCCAAAAACGTGGTCCGCAACAATCCCTTCGAGGCTATCGCCTACTATGCGCTTGGCCGGGTCAATCTCCTCGGTAGTCGGCGTGGTTCCGCTTTTATGAACCTCCAAAGAGCACGCCGATTGGCCACCGGTGACCAGGAGATGGAGGGCGCGGTCGATGAACTTGATCCCCGGCGCCCACCCGTTGTGCGGTGGTTGCCGCGCAACAACTTCTTGAACGTCCTGTTCGGTAAATGGCGCGCTGCCATGAACCGGAAACAATAAGACCGAGGCAACTACCGAATCTTCTCCCATACCGTCATCTGACTGGCGGTGTGCTGAAATTTCCGCGCTGTTTCCCTGATCACGAATTCCACGTCCCGAGGTTCACCGATCATCCGATAGCGGGGCTCCAGCTTGGACCGCAAGCCCTCGAGAGTAGTCACGTTTTCCCCGTCAACCTTCAAACCGCCCAGCCACTTGTCCTTGGGAGTGAATTCTTCCAGCCAGGTGTAGGGCGACAGAAGAACCAGCAGACCTCCGGAATTGATTCGGTCGGTGATGTGATCCAGGAAACGGGCTGGTTCGTACAAGCGGTCGATCAGGTTACAGGCCAGCACCAGATCGTAATCGGTGAACTGGGCCTTCAGGTTGTGGGCGTCGCCCTGCCAGAACTCCACCTTGTCCCGCACTTCATCCAGGCCGAGATCGGCCAGGGTCCGCTCATGGTAGGAAACCAGTTCCCCTTCTTTGGCGATGGCGTAACGGGTGAAGCCTTTTTGTTGCATGTCGTGGCCGACCCGGATGAACCGCGCCGAAAAATCAATGCCGGTGACGTGGTCGCAGAACCGAGCCAGTTCGAAGGTGGCCCGGCCGGTGGCGCAGCCCAGGTCCAGGGCCCGCCGGATGGATTTTCCCGCCGTCAATTCCCGGCAGATCTCCGCCGCGGTGACCATGAAGTTGGGTACGCCGAAATAATCCCGGCCGAAATGGAACTCGCAGTACTGGGAGACCAGGGCGTCGGATTCATAGATGTCCTCCCGGATCTCGACCTGTTGGTCGGATTCGATGTACCGGAATCCCGCGTGCTGGTAAAAATGTCGGCGGAAGGCGTACCTGGCGTCATGGGTGGCCTCGTTCCCGGTAGAGATCCACGAGCCCCCTTTGATCAAGTTGTGACGGCCATCGAAAGTGGGGGTGGAGAAATCGTCGTACAGGGGGTGAACCCGGAAACCGGGAAAGCCCGTGATCGGAGTTTCGGTCCATTGCCAGACGTTGCCGACCACGTCGCCGAACCCGGCGGTTACATGTTGATCAACCGGGCAGCTGGAGGCGTGAAAGGCGAGGTTGAGGTTGCCTGGAGGCGCATCCCAGTCCGGCTGGTCCTTGATGCCCGATACCTCCAGCAGGCGGTACCATTCCTCTTCGGTCGGCAACCGGATGTCCTGTCCGTCGGTTTCAGCTTTCCAGTTGCAAAAGGCCTTGGCTTCGAGCTGGTTCACCTCGACGGGCCAGTTCCAGGGCATGGGGATTTCCTCGACGAAACAGCGCAAGCGGAAATCATTTTCGCCGGCCGGAACCCAGAACAGGGGATGTTCCGCCGAGCGGAAGTTACACCAGGCCCAGCCCTCGGGTGACCACCACTTTTCGTTCCGGTAACCTCCCGCGGCTACGAATTCCTTGAACTCTCCGTTGGAAACCAGAAAACGGGAGGCCCGGAAAGATTTCACTTCTCTTTCAAGGTGTCCGTACTCGTTGTCCCAACCGTAGAGAGCATGGTTGGCCGGCTTGCCGAGGGCAACCTTGCCGCCGGCCACATCTAAAAGTTCATTGGCGGGTGCGGGTCCGGTTTCCGTGCAGAGGGGCCAGTTTGGGTGGGGTGTCACCATTTCCAAGGGCAGCTGCCGCATGAGAACCGAACTGGTCTCCAGGTGGATCCTCTCGTGTTCGATTCCCATCAGAATGACCCAGAAGGGATCGTCCCAGGTAACCGGAAGGGTCAGGGGCAGATCTTCGATCACCTTTTCGACCACCGCCCGCACCTGGTTGCGGAAGGTCCAGACCTCGGCGACTGCCGGCCAGTCGTAGTTCTGGTCGTCCAGGTCGTCCCAGCTCATCTCGTCCACACCGATGGCGAAGATCGATTCGAGGCGGGGATTGACCCGTTTGGAAATGATCTTGGCCAGGTTCAGCTTGTTGATGAAGAACACGGCGGTGTGACCGAGGTAGAAAATCAACGGATGCCGCAAGGGGTCCGCCTGGGTGAGGTAGGCCTCGTCATTGGCCATGACCGCGAACAGGTTGTCGTAGAGGTCCCACGTGGTCTGGAAGTAACGGCGGATTTCGTCCCGTTTGGTTTCAGGAGTTCCGGTATCGAGTTGAGGTGTGGGCATCACCTTCGTCGTCATTTTCTACTCCCTGCTGGCTTGGGCTGTCCGGGGGGCTTGATCCAGGGTTTCTATTATTACTACGATCACTCCGAAATTTCGCCTCCAAATTCCCGAAAAAATCACCTGGGGCGGAAGAAGGGTGTTTGTCGTGCCGGGAAAGTCAGCGAGGAGCGCTGAGCCGATCGATTTCCTCGCGGGTGTAACCAAGGGCCCGCCAATCCATGACCCCGCCCGGACCGTGGCAGTTATCACAGGTCAAGGCGCCGTCGAGGCGGATGGCGTGGTTGATCTCCATCATGGCGTCGGTGGGCAGCCAGCGTGGTTCGACCTTTTTGCCGGCCCTGACGTCCACGAAGGAGTGAGTATTCCAGCCGTCGACCGCCATGTAGGACATGAACCGGTCCAGCATGTAGAACTTGAACATCCAACCGTACATCATGCCCATCATACTCTTGTCCATCTCAACCCGGGCGGCGTTGTCGGGCCTGCCAAACCGGTAGTAGGCGGGCAGGTTGTAGGGCACGAACATGCCCCCAAAGGGGCCGATGTTCTGAAGGTCTATATGCTGGCGACCGTTGAACCGTTTCATGGGGTGGATCTTTGAAGGTCGGCCCGCCCTGGCAATGGGGCGCATGACTTCCTCGAACCAGCCGGTGTAGTCGAAGTCCGCAAACTCCGGCCAGCGCTCCTTCGCATCATAGAAATTATACAGGCCGGCTCCGTTGGGATTGTCGCCGATGGGGTTGCCCAGGAACGTGGCGTCCCCATTCCACCAGACGTAGGCGATGCCCCGGCCGGGCTCGTTTTCCTTGACCGAGTCATGATAGATGTGGATGCCCGGTTCGGCTTCGAATTCGGTCTCACTGAAATCGCGGCGGGTGACGTTGTCCGGATGCAGGGACGGGATGTGACAGGTCTGGCAAGCCACGCGGTCCAGGTGATCGTTGAGAGCTTGACCCATTTCGTCAGCGGAGTCATGGGGCTCATCGTGGCAGTCGAGGCAGGAGACTTCCACCTCAGGCAGGTCGTTGGCCATCATGGTGGTGGTGTGGGTCCCTTTGGCGATGAAGTGCCCGCGGGTGGCATGGCAGTCCAGACAGGAAAGCCCCGCGGCGGCGTGGACGTCCCAGCTGGGCGAAAAAGGTGTGCCCCGCTTGGATCCCGGATGCATGACCCGGGGCCGCTGGCGACCCGGATTCCGCTGGCTGGCCATGAATTCGGGACCGGCCGGGTCGATGTAAATATCTCCGCCGAAATTGTGTTGATGGCAGCGCAGGCAGGCCTCGGCCGTGGGAGTGACCACGGACATGGCGGCAGTCAGGGAGCGGTCTTGGTCCCAGCGGTGGCGGCCGTTGGGATCGGTGACCACCTGCTTGCGATTCATGTCGTACACGGCCGCGTGACAGATGAGACAATCGATGGCGTTTTTTTCGGAACTGCGGGTCCGGTACAGGGGCAAAATCTCGCCCAAGGGCGCCTGGTACTGTCCTCCGATGTGGCACTGACCGCAGCCTTCGCTAAGGGTGTCCCCAGCCTGGGTCACCACCAGTTCGGCCCAGGCGGTCATGGCAAACGAACCGGGTTTGGGGCAGGGGCGGTTCACCTTGCCCATGGGAAAATTGTCGGCGAGTTTGCCGTTGAAGCCGTAGACGTTGGGGTGGTCCTTGCTGAAAAATCGATAGTGAACCGAGTCGGTGACGTTGTCCATCAGGTCCACCGACATCTCGCCCCCTATCAAGCTCTTTAGCTTGATTTTCTCGTGGCAACCCAGGCAGGTGGGCGGACCTTCGTAGGCCAGGATGCCGGCTTCCCGGAATCGTTCAATATGTTGGAATTGCCCCGACGTGCCCGAGGCGGTGGACTCCAGTATGGCCGCGGCCGCTTCGAAATCGTTGAGTGAAATGCTTTGTTCGGGAAAACCGATGTCCGCGGGGCGGCTGTCCGTCGGCAACATCCAGTTGATTATATGCGACCAGAAAACCACGACCAGGATAAGGAGGATTCCTGTGAGGATAACAAAGGGGGATTTGAGCCATTTGACGGGGCGGAAACCAAGCAATTCCGATCCTCCGGGGTACCCTCGGGTTCAATGCCAATTACCCGCCAATATTTCGTCATAATTTGGTTTTCAGTCAAGGTTTAACCCGAACAATACCTCGGTGCAAAAGGGACCGGGAGCGCTGTGGGACGAGAATCAGAAGTGGGCGTTGATGCCAGGCAGCCATTGCAGGCCGCGCGGGTTGTTGCCCGCATGGTTCAGCACCCCGATCTGGATGCCCTTCAAAACCTTGGCCCGATTGAAGATGCCTATACTCAGGCCCGTCGTTTCCTTCACGTTGCTGTAGCCTGCGACACCAATGCCGGTCAACGATTGACCCTTCAGGTAACCCAGGGTCGTCATGGCGCCGGACATGTGGTCCCCGCCGATCCCCACCCCACCCAGAAACACTCCGCTCAGGTCGTCCCCGCCCACGCCGAGGCCGCCCAGGAATATCCCGCTCAGGTCATTTCCGCCCACGCCGAGGCCACCCATAAAAACCCCGGACATGTCGTCGCCGCCAACTCCGAGTCCCCCTAGACCCAGGCCGGTCAGCTCATTTCCGCCGACACCGAGCAGGCCCATGGCCATTCCCTGAATGTCGTTAGCTCCGACACCTAGGCCGCCGATGGCCACGCCCTGGATGTCGTTGGCTCCGACGCCGACCAGGCCCAATGCCATTCCCTGGATGTTATCGGCTCCGACGCCGATGCCACCGACGGCCACGCCCTGGAAGTCTCCGCCGCCAATACCGACCAGCCCGACGGCGATGCCCTGGGTCATGCCTGCCTGGTGTCCCACCAGTCCCACCGAAACTCCTTGATAGACCGCCAAACGGTTTTCCTTGGGAACCCAGAAAGTGAAATTCAGGCCGCCCACATGGTGCACGTCCTTGTCAACCAGATTGAACCGGACGCCGGTGAAGTTCTTGAGGTTGCCGAAACCCAGGCCGGCCTCGCCGGTGGGAATCCCCAAGCCGCCGCCGGCCGCCTCGACCGGAGAAAGGATAATGGCCGCCAGGACCAGATATATACCCAATGAAATGGTTCGCGTTTTCGGGGCCATGAACATTCCTTCCTGATCAGAAATAGCTGGTTGCGGGAAACAAATTGAGGATGTTCCCGTCGGAACGGCGATGTTAGAATGAAATCACCAAGCGGACTCAGGTGGAATGACGGATCATCTGGAGAAATGTTACATGTCACGATCCCCCAAGGGAAAAATTCCGCTCTTTTTTCACAACCACCCGAATCTTCACCACGAGGTTCTGGCCCTGGCGGTGGTCCTGTTGGTGGCCGCCGGGTCCTGGCAAATGATCAACGCCGTGGCCACCAGCCTTTACCGCCAATACGAAACGCTGGGCGATCCGCCCCTGGTACCGATCGTGGTGGCCGGCCCCGAGCTCGGCCAAACACGGTCTCCGGCCAGGCCGCCGAGCCAGCTGGGCCACATGGGTTATTTCTGGAGCGAACGGGCGTTCCACTATCGCCTGGCCCTGATGTATGCCGTGGACGACTATCAGGACCCGGAAATTCTTTCCCGTGACACCTGGCAGCAGCACCCCGATGGGGTGAACGCCTGGCGTGAATACGCCGTTATGATGGAGCCGGTTTACGGTTTTCTCTACCGGCTGGCAGGTGACCAGGCCCGTCCCTTGGTCGAATTTCTTCTGCGGTTGATTCCCCTGATCCATGTCCTGCTGTTTTTTCCCCTTTACGTTCTGGCCCGGGGGGTAGGCTGCCGCCGCGTCCTGGCAGTGGTGGCGGTGGTATTCTACGCGACCTGTACGCTGGGTTTTGTCAGACTGACCGGCTCCCTGCTTCTGAAAGAGGATTTTGCCCTCTTGCTGCTCACGGTGTTTCTGGCCCTCCATTTTCAGGCTTGGCGTCGGCAGAGTGTCAAACTCGGCGTGCTGGCGGCGGTGGTTTTGATTCCCCTGCTGGCCTGCTGGCACCTGAGCCAGTTTCTGGTCCTGGTCACCATGCTGTCGGTCGCGGTCGCGGTGTCCCTCTCGGCCACCAGTGGAAAACTCGTCGCCGCGCGGATTCCCTTTCCGGTTTTCATGCCCATGGTCACTACCCTGGCCGGACTGGTCGCGGGATTGACGCCCTCCCTTTGGTCCCGGGGTTTTATATTCAGCCTGCCGATGGGTGTTTGTTACGCTTGGTTGCTCACCGCGGTGGTGGTCTGGAAAAAACCTCCGCTGGGCCGCACGACCTGGGCCCGAGCCCTGATGCTGGTTGGTCTGACCCTCACGGCAGCGGCGCTGGTTTTTTTCAACCGCGTTTACACCGGCGACTATGGACATGTATTTGGGCTCTTTGTCCAGAAGTTGGCTCACGGTTTCCAGCGTCCGACCGATCCCGGCCTTTTGCCCTTCGCGACGAGGGTGTTCTGGGCTTCGCCCTTCAACACGCCGACCCTGGGGGAAATCTGGTCCAAGCTGGGATTTCACGCAGTGGTTCTGGTACCGGTCCTGGCCGGAGGCATGATAGCCATTTTCCAGCAGCGGACAGGTCCTTTGCGGCGGTCATTCTTTTTGATGGTGACGGCCTTTCTGGCGGCTTACCTGATGATCGAACGCATGGGAATCGTTTTTCTGATATTTGCCGCGGTGGCCGTTGCCTTGGCCGGCGAATGGTTGGTCCGGCGGCTGTCCGGCCGGCTGGGCGTCAAGGCGCTGCTGCTGGTTGCGGGTGTCCTGCTGATCAGTCCGCTCTTGAACCTGAAGGGCAACCTGGGCGACATGATCCGTGTCACCGGCCGGGTTCGTCAGGGACAAGAAGTGCGGATGAAGGCGTCGGACCAGAACCTGTGGACATCCTGGGCCGGTATGTTCTCGTGGGTTACGGTCAACACCCCCGGCCCCGGTTCCCGGCAAAGCGGGCCGCCAGCAGCGTTTCTGGGAGAAATCGGGGTCAGCCCCCAGTTGCTGCTCTATACCGGTCGTCCCATCGTATTGAATTCCCAGTTTGAAAACACTGAGATAAGGGTCCGTTACCAACAATTCCTGGAGGCTCTTTTCACCACGGAAGAAAAGAAATTGTGGGAATTCGCCCGTAAGTTCGGGGCCGATTACCTCTTCATCAACCGGAATTTCGCGACGGTGACCGGGCCGGGTACCACGTCCTGGCTGGCCGGGACCACGGGTGAACTGGCCCTGGACATGAACGTGGTCCGGTTGCACTTCCGTCCCCAAACACTTTCCCGTTTCCAGCCCGTTTTCGACAACGAGCATTACCGCGTTTTCCGGGTGTTGCCGGAGGCTCGATCACCGGGCGCATTGGCCGACTGGCAAAGTGACCACAACTGCTGGTGGCGGCTGGAAAATTTTCGGGTCACCGACCGCCGGCTGGTCGATCTCGCCGGCGACAGAATACGGTTGGTGGATTTCGAGGGGGCTTTATCCAGTCTCCAGGACAGGCAAAGAGACATCATGGCGGCCGTGGAAGACCGTTGGCGAAACGGACGCGGCCGGGGTGGCCAACGTCCCGATTTGATGCTCCTTCACCGCCAGTATGTGCAGACCCTCCTGGAAGGAATCTTGTCCGGTGGTGATTCGGAAACCGGCCGTCTGGAAAATGCGATCAGGGCACGACTGTCCGAGGTCGATCCGGTGTCGGGTCGCTCGCTGGCAGCCTCGCTGGCCACTCTTGCCGATGGGGAAGGTGGCTGGTTGGAACAATTAAATACCCATGCGTCCGAGCCCATGCAGTTCGCCACCTGCGGACAGCTGCTGGCCCTGGCCGGACGTTACGCCCTGGCCGCCGACCAGTTCGCGGCCGCGGCATCTTTTTACCCGGACCCGCGGGGGATCGGCGGCAACTGGCGCCCGAGTCAAATCCAGGTTCGATTGTGGCACGAAGAGGTGTGGTGGCGTTTGGCCTCAGGCCAGGTGGAGCGGGCGCGCGAACGGGCACGCTTGTTCGCCATCCACACTCCTTCTCAGGCACGCGAGGGCGAGTTCTTCGGTCGGGTGGAAGCGATCCCGGGTGATTTTGAGTAAATTTTCGGGCCCCGACATTTTTTCACAATACCGAGAGGGAAGGAAGATCATGCCCGAATTCACAAAACATGAACCTGGGACTTTCTGCTATACCGAACTGGTGAGCAGTGATCCGGCCGCTTCCGGAAATTTTTATACCGAGCTGTTCGGATGGGGCCGCAACGACCAGGACATGGGCGAGTTCGGCATATACACACAATTCCAGATTGGCGGCAAGATCGTGGCCGCCCAGTACAAGATGACCCCGGAACAGGAAGGCATGAAAGTGCCCCCCAACTGGGGCCAGTACGTGACAGTGAACGATGTCGAGGCCACCACCGCCAAAGTGGCGGAACTGGAGGGCAAGGTGGTCATGGGACCCATGGATGTCCTGGACTACGGGCGGATGTCGGTGCTGGCCGATCCCGCGGGCGCGGTCTTTTGCATCTGGCAGCCCCAGGCCAACATCGGTGTCGAACTCCGCGACGATCCGGGCGCCATGTGCTGGAACGAACTGATGACCACTGATGCCGAGGGAGCGAAGTCCTTCTACGGAAAACTCTTCGGTTGGGAACCCCAGTCAATGGACATGGGCGATATGGGGGAGTACACCCTCTTTAACCGCAGTGGTGGGCAAGCAGCCGGCGGGATGATGGCCATTCAGCCGGAAATGGGTAATATTCCACCGCACTGGCTGGTATATTTCGCCGTCGAGGACGTCGATGCTTCCCTGGCAAAGTCGGAGTCCCTGGGTGGCGAGGCCCTGGTTCCGCCGACGGATATTCCCGAAGTCGGCCGGTTCTCCGTGATCAAGGATCCGGTGGGAGCCGTCTTCGCCATATACAAGTCAAACAAGACCGGTTAGTCGCCGGATGGATTCTATTCGCCGGGCCGGACCGTACTCGGCCCGGCGGGTTGTACAACCGCAGGAAGGGTCGGGGATGAAAAGAAGCGATTGGCGGAGCCTGGGTCTGACCGCGGCGGTGCTGGCCGGGGCGATTGTCCTGATCAGCACTTTGTCCCTGTGACACGCATGACACTGATGGCGGTGCGCCTCGCGTTGCCTCGAAACCACGGCCTGTTGGGCGTGCTGACGGCGGGGTTTTTCCTGATCCGCCTGGGTGAATCGTTGGGCTCAGCGCCCGGTTGGGCTCGAAATTACGGCGATGATTTCCTGTGCCTGCCTTTGGTGCTCACCCTCGCGGTGGCGATTCACCGCTGGAGCGGCCGGCGGGCCGCCCTGCCTCTTTCCCACGGCCTGTTGGCCCTGGGAGTATTCACCGTTTTCTTCGAAGGAATCCTGCCGGTAATTGGTTCCGGCGCCGTGGCCGATCCGGTGGATGTCCTGATGTACCTGGCGGGTTTCCTGGTTTTCCAATACGGCCTCAACGGTGACCTTGCGGAACGCCCGGATCATCGCGACCTTGCCGGAATGAAATTTTTTCCCATGACACAAACCAACTGAACCCGGAGGAATCATGGATACCTTTGCCGCCATTGCCGCGCGCCGGTCCGTTAAGAAATACGATCCCAACCACGTGATGACCGAAGACGAGATCACCCGTCTCATGGAGACCGTCATCCTGACGCCCACCTCCTTCAATATCCAGAACTGGCGTTTTGTCCTGATCACGGATCCGGAAGTGAAAAAGCGGGTCCGGGAAAATGGTTTTGACCAGGCCCAGTTCACCGATGCATCCCTGGTGGTGATCATCTGCGGCGATCGTGATGCCTACAAAAAGGATACCGAACGCTACTGGGCGAATTCACCGGAGGAAGTTCGTGCGACCATCGTGCCCATGATCACCGGCGCCTACGGATCCAGCGAAACCCTGCGCCGGGACGAAAATCTGCGGTCGGGCGGTCTGGCGGCCCAGACCCTCATGCTGGCCGCCAAAGACATGGGTTACGACACCTGCCCCATGGTGGGATTCGATTTCGCGACCGTCGGGGAAATCATTAACCTTCCGGCCGAACACGATATTGTCATGGCCGTTTCGGTGGGCAAGGCACTCGAACCCGCCCGGGAGCGAGGGGGACAGCTGCCTCTGGATGAAGTGACGTTCCGGAACAGCTTCTGATGAAAAGGGGGATCATTTTCCCTCGTAATCGGGATCACCGAATCGGTCCTTGGACATGATGGCCCGGCGGATATTTGTGCTGTAGCTGCTGATGCGTCGGAAGCTGTCCATCAATTCCAGATGGATTTCGCTGCTGGCGACCGATTCGGTGACCGCCTGATGGATCCGCTGGAAGTGGGCCTGGCGGTAATCCTCTTCCAGGACCTGGTAGCTACGGTGCTTGTCCCGCATGTGCTGGGCCAGGTCCAGGCTGCCGTCCCGGAAGGCCTCCAGGGCGCGGCTGATCTGCTTGCACATCTTCAGGTGATAGGACTGTACCTCGACCTGCCCGGTTTCACTGAATTCCGCGTTTTTTTCCACCATCTTCAGGGCCAACGGACGGATCTGCTTGTCGATGATGTCGGCAATGTGTTCGAACTGCTTGGTGACGGTCACAGCAAAGGTGACGACCCCCAGGCTGTCGGTAACGGCCTGACCCAGGAAATGGGCGGCGGGCGCCACCATGTCGAACTCCACCACCACGCCGGCGGCCCCGAAAAGAGGCAAAAAACGAGAAAAAACCCTGTACGCAGGGAGGAAATCAAGACTCTAAGCCTCTCGATCTGACTGACTGTCAAGGGGTTCGACCTTTGAGGGTAACCCGAAGGTGGTTTCGGATCAATACTTACCTGATTTACCGGTCGGAATTTCCCATTCGGCAAATTGGACTTTTTGCCGATGAAAACCTATTTTGGCCCCATGAAGATCGCGTTCATCGGCACCCACGGCGTCGGCAAAACGACCCTTTGTTTCGAACTCGCCGCTGCCTTGAAACGGTTGGACCTGAGCGTGGATCTGGTCAAGGAGGTGGCCAGGGGCTGTCCCCTGCCCATCAACCGGGAAACCACCGATGATGCGCAGAACTGGATTCTGCACACCCAGGTGGCGCGCGAAATCGAATTGACCAACGCTTTCGAAGTCACGGTTTGTGACCGGGCGGTCATCGACAATTACGCCTACATGGTTCACGCCACCGGCCGCCGGCCCGAGATCGAACCCTTTATCCGCCACTGGATGGGGACGTACACTCGGTTAGTGAAGGTCCCGGTCATCGCCCCGCCCACTTTTGACGGGACGCGAGACACTTCGGTGGATTTCCAGGTCGACATCGACGCCTTGATCGATGACCTTCTCGATGAATTCGATTTGCCGCGCCTGGAGCTGCCCGGCTCTTCTCGCGAGGGTTGGACCCGTTTGGTTCTGGAATCCCTCGAATTGCCGGGGGAACCGCCCCAGTTGGACCTTTTTGGGTAAAAACCCGGTCCTGGCGGCCGATAAAACACCCAGGAACATTTTCCGTAGATTTACGTTTGATACGAATCACGGATTTATCCTGGATCGATGAACGAAAATGGAACCAGGCCGCCCTCGTGCCTTACCACGACCGGCGGATTTTATAGAATTGGAAGTGCACCAGCGTGTCAGAGCAAAATCTCCGGGTCATGACATTTAATCTTCTGACCTCCACCAAGAAACGGCGGAGTCATCCCTGGCGTCTGCGCAAGCGGAACATCGCCCGGATCTTTGCCGAGCTTCGGCCCGATGTGGTCGGCACCCAGGAGGCCAATTACCAGCAGTTGCTGGAACTGGCCGAACTTATGCCTGACTATGAATTCGTGGGAGAGGGTAACCTGGGCCGCCACATGGCGCACAGCGACAGGAACTGGTACTGCGCGACCTTCTACCGTCGGGACCGGGTCCGGCCCGTGGACACCGCCATCGAAAGCGACACCCACTGGCTTTCCCCGACCCCCCAGGTGCCCGCGTCCCAGTATGCCTTGGGGACCCGGCCGCGCCTGGTGACCTGGAATACCTTCGAAATGATCGGCACGGGAAAACGGTTCGTGTTCGGAACCACCCACCTGGAAGCCCTCAACAGCTGGCACCGCAAAAAGAGCGCCCGCCAGTTTCGGGAATACATCAGCGACAAGGTTGCTGTGCTGGGCCCGGACATTCCGGTTTTTTTGACCGGTGACTTCAACGCCTGCGCCCAATCGGCCGAGATCAAGGCCATGGGTGACGAGTTCGGAAACCTGGAACCCATGTTCGATGCCTGGGCCGAGGGTTGCGACGGCAACTGCCAGGACGGCGCCACCTTCCGTGGGCTTGGGCTCAGGGACCGGGTCGGCCACCGGCTGCTGGGCCCCCGGCGCATCGATTATGTCTTTTTCAGACCCCGTCTGACGGTTTGTTCGGTCAGCAGGATCGACTATTCCCATCTGGAACATCGGGAAAATGCCCTTCCTTCGGACCACTACCCTGTCCTGGCCGAATTCGCCCTGGCCAGCTGATCCATGCTGCGCCCGGGTCCCCCTTATGAATCCCAAGTCGATGAAGCCCTGCGTTTGATACCCGCCCCGGTGGCGGTCATCGGTGCGGCCAAGGACGGCACCCTGGGCGGCCTGACAGCCGCCTGGCTTACCCAGGTATCCAGTGAACCTCCGCTGCTGCTGGTGGCCGTGGGGCATGAACGCTTCACCTGGGGACTCCTGGAAGACGCCCGGCAGTTCACCGTCTCCGTTTTGGCCGAGGGGCAGGTGGCTGAGGCGCGTCTTTTCGGGTTGAAATCCAGGCGCGAGGTCGATAAGTGGGCTGAGACGGCACACGTCCTGCTTGGAGATGGTGTCCCGGCCCTGCGGCATTGCACTTCGCGATTCCTGTGTGAAGTGGAAAGCCGTTTCACAACCGGCGACCACGATTGTTTCGTGGGCCGGGTGGCGGAGGCCGAAGTGGTGGCCGGCGGTCCGGCCCTTCCCATGAGGGGATCGGACTATGTTCCGGACTGACCGGTGGCCGGCCGACCGGCCAACCTGAGGTTTTACCGCGCAAGTCTTGCCAATTGTGGCCGTTGTGCTAAAATGTCATTATTCCGGGTTTCGGGCGGTTCGATCCGAAACCGGAGTGCGCGAGCATCAAATCAAGGAGGGCTCCACATATGGAAGCAGCCAGTTCCCAGACCACCCAAGATTCTCTTCCTCCCCAGATTCTTTCCTTGCCCAAAGTTGAAATCCCCGTCGCCGGTGTCACCGGATATTGCCTGAGCAACGACGAAAGGCAGCTCGTCTTCTTCATTTTCGAGGAGGGCGTCAGTTTCCCGGACCATGCCCACAGTGAGCAGAGGGGCATCGTGGTTTCCGGCGAAATGGTCCTGGAAGTCGAAGGCCAGACGGAACTCTACCAGGCAGGAGATCAGTATCAGGTTCCCGAGGGAGCCAATCACCGGGCCAACTTCAGCAAGCGAACCGTACTGGTGGACATGTCCGACACTCCGGATCGTTACAAGGTCGGCAACTGAGCCTGTCCGTCGTCATTAAATTTTCCGGCCTCCCCTGATAGGGGGAGGCCGGTTTTTTGAGACAGAAAGATCAGTCGGTGACCCGGATCAACCGGTCAGGGACCAAGGGTCACCTCGAACCTGCTGTTCGGGTCGATGGTGGCGGCGGCAACCCGGCGAACCTCGTCCGAGGAGCAGGCGCGGATTTTTTCGAGCAGAAGATCAAGGTCATTGGGGTCCCGGCCGTAGATGCGGTCGCGA